>Ga0157290_10000012_pt1 | contig 100434 bp, 105 predicted proteins | sample NitcycUS149409B1_FD_108389 | JGI IMG/M metagenome (GOLD analysis project Ga0157290, IMG submission 108389) | Soil microbial communities from Arlington Agricultural Research Station in Wisconsin, USA - Nitrogen cycling UWRJ-S149-409B-1 | ecosystem: Environmental > Terrestrial > Soil >...
AATACCCCACAGGAATTAAGAGATATTGAGACTTTAACTAAATTAGGTCTTGAAGTAATTAATCCTAATATACCTGAAGTACAGGCTGAAGTTGAGAAGTTCAAAGTAACTTTTGGACCAACTTATAATCAGAACTACATGGTAATGTTTGAAGAAGTATTCTTTAAAAGAATAAGAGATTGTGAAGTCTTTGCTTTTAGAGGATTACCTGATGGCAGAATACCTGGAGGAGTAGCTATGGAATTAAAAGTAGCACAAGATGAAGATAAGATAATCATTGAACTTCCTTGTGGTACTCATTCCAGGAAAATGGATGCAGACTCAACAAAAGAATACTTAAGAGATATAGGTGAAAGATAATTCAAAATAATTTATTATGAAAAGAAAAGACCAAGATGATAAACCTTGTCCTAAATGTGGACATGAACCTGGATGGCAATGCTCAGGAGGTTGTGTAGGTAGATAATAAAAAAGGAAGCACTTAATTGGGCTTCCTTTTTTCTTTTTATTACCTTGAAGAGAACTCATCTTTCATTATCTCGTAGATTTCATCATCTTCATATCCTTCATTCTTTAACTCCTCTTTTCTGTCATCTCTTTCTTCTTTAGTGACTTTTCTCTTTCTTCTTACAGATTTACCATCTTCTCCTTCTTTAATAAGTTCCATTACTTCTTTGTAAGTCATATCTTTAGATTTAGTTGGAACCTCATCTCTCATTCTTTTTCTAAGCTCTTTTTCATACTTAGCAGGAGTTAAATCTTTTTCATCAAGTTCAGCTTTAATTTCCTTTTCTTTATCTTCTCTGAATTTCTTAAGAGCTGCTTTAGGTCCACCACCTTTAATATACTTATCAATCCATGATGTAGTTTCGAATTCTTTCTTATCATACCAAGGCATTTCATCTCTGTTAAGTATTCTTGGAAGAGGAGATACTTTAAATACATTCTCTTTGAAATCTTTCTTAGCATCTGCTGTAGCTATAGTATTCATAAGTTTACCTGCATCCCAAAGATACTTAAGGAAAGCAAGTCTTTGTACATCAGAACTTAAAGCTTGAGGATTAGTCCAGTTAGATATAGAACCAATCATTCTTGTCAATTGATTATCTGCAAAATTATGAAATTCTCTTCTTTTAGATTTTTTATCATCATCATCATCCCATGTTAATTTCTTAATAAGTAGAAGCATTGCCATAAATGTAAGTTTGATTCCGAGTTCTTTAGCAATAGCTTGTAAATTACCTACTTCTTCAGAAGACATGTTACTATTTTTATAAGCTGTATTCTTTATTTTCAATTTAGAGTTAACAGCTTCAAGTGGATAGTTAAGAGTTTCTACTACTATAGACTGAGCAAAATCAATGAATTCTTTTGTATTATTAGCTTCTCTTTGTATTCCTTTTTCTCCACTATATAAGTCATAAAAATATTTGGCAGCAACAAATCCTGTAAGTCCTAATCCAGCTATTGCTGATAGAGGAGTAAGTCCAAATCCAGTAAATAAAGTTAAAGCACCACCTGTGATTAAAGCAGGGTTATTCATTGCTAATGTTCTGTATCTACCAGTTTGTTTCTTCTTACCATCATTAATGATATCAATACCTTCTCCTTTAGAGAATCTTTGCATAGCATGTTCTGGCATCCATTTCATGAATAAAGTCATGGCTCTACCCCATATATTCTTAGTAGCATCAATAACATCTAAATTATCATAGTTACCCTGAGACCTTGATATAGCATGTTTAATCTTATTCTTAGTCAGAAGATATTGATTATTAGTTAAATCTACTTCATCAATATCAAAGTTCTCCCAGTTAGAAATATTTTCTACTGTCCTGAACTCTGGTTTAAGTACAAGCTTTCCATTTATATTATCATAAGCAGGAAACTGTTTACCATCAAATATAGGTCTCTCATTTCCTCCTATATCTTTTATCTTAGTATCCATAAGTACTGATAAAAGAATAGCACCCTGATTCTTGAACTCAGGATTCTCTACAGCAAATTGATAGATATTAGTTAATTTCTCATAATCAAACTGAGACTTATCTGCATGTCTTTCAAGCTCATTCTTTCTGTCCTGAATAAGATTCATATTATGAACCAGTACTTGTAGCTTCTGAAGCTCTTGTACTTTTTTAGATTGCTCAGGAGTAAATCTTTCAGGTAAGAATTTAATGAAATTAGCAAATGCCATGAAATTATTAGCTTCTGCTATATTACCTGACTTCCAGTACTTACCTGTCTTATCCATAACAAGACCTGAATTTTTACCTTCAATCCTGTTAAAGATACCTGATATAGGATTAAGACCAAGACCTTTTACAATAATTACTTTAAGTATACCTTGTATAATACCTGCTGTATTTAAATCAAGACCAAGCTCTTCAATCTTATTCTCAATATGTTTTTGGAACACAGCTTCGAATTGTTCTTCAGTTAGTTCTTTAATATCTTTCTCAGTTACTACTTCATAGTATTGAGGTCCATCTTCAGTTTGTTTTTGTACATATCTTACACCATCTACTTTAAAACTTGTATTTATACCTTTGTTATGTCCTATTTCTTTAAGACTTGTAAGATGTTTAAGAAGTTCTTTCTCATTATCTGTAAGTAAGTGCCCTTTCTTGTTATCTACATATTTCTTGATAAAAGGTATGGTAGACATTTTATTTATCATAGCAGCAAACCATGTTCCCTTACTCAGATTATCACCTAAGAAAGAAGCAGAGCCTCTGTATTTTTCATTCTCTCCTTTAATTACTCTGGCTACCCAATTCTCAAGCCTCTCAATACTTCTCTTTCTTTCCTCACCTTTCTCACTTTTTATAAGTTTATGTGAATCCACAATAAGATTAGCAATAGGCATTGTATCTTGTTTAGCTTTTTGCAATGCTGACATTTCAAGTAAAGCTGATGTTACTTTATTTATATCTGTAGAATAACTTTTAAGCACACTGGCTGTAGCTTCTTCTCTTGCCTGAGTATAAGTTCTTCCTTTTTGTACAAGAGCTTGTGTAAGCTCTGAAATCTCTCTTTTACTTCTGTCAGAATAGTTTTTAGATATACCATCTTTAGTGAAATCTCTACCTCTTTCATAGAACATTTCTTTAAATGCATGTAAAGACTTAGTAAATAACTTACTTCCTTTCTGTAATTTCTTAGCCTGAGCTATAGTCTCAAGAAACTCATTCTCAAATTTAGCATAAGACATATCAGATATATCAGATTCATTATATAATGGATTGATATAATCTGAATAGATTTCTTTCATAAGTTGCCAGTACTCTAATTTATCAGGGTCCTGAAGTACTTCATTGAAATCTTTGTTATAGTATCCTGAGTCTGCATATATTTCATCACCTGTTGTTGAATCAAATGTTACATATATATCTTTAATAGGAGCAAATCTTATATTCTGAACATCAGAATATACTGATTCTGTATTAATACCACCAGCTCTAAAGTTTACTTTCTCTGCTGAGTTAGGTGAGTTATAATTAGATATGAAAGCCCAAGGGTCTACCTTAGCTACATCTCTGTGTCTGAATCTATTGTTTGTATCAGATAGTAATGATTCTTTCTGTATTTGTAAATTCTCAAGACTATTAAGTACTTTACTTATTTCTTCTTCATATAATGGACCAAGCATATCTCCAAGATAGTTCTCATATCTTAGCATTTCTGCTTCTGAAAACTTAAAGTGTTCTCCATACATATCTTCATACAAATCTTTTACAGATTTTATCTTTCTGAAATCAATAACTTCAGTATTTTTTTTAAGCCATTCTACTTTATCTTTGTATTTCTGTTCATCAGTTAAATCAGAATTAGAATTGATTTTTTTATATTCATAAAGTTTTTTGTTGAAAGCAGGAGAGATAACATTTATAATATTACCTGTCTTATTTCCAGCTTCTGATTTTTCAAATATAAAGTCAAATCCTTTCTTATCCAGCTTTCTTATAGATAAAGCAAGTTTATCCTGGAATGTTTTAACCTCAGCTTCTCTTAAAGCTACTTTAGTTTCCAGTGTAGATTTAAGTACTTGTGTAAACACACCATCATCTGTTGATGATGAAGTAATACCAAGAAAGGTTTTCTCAAGCCAGTTAATATCTTTTTTGTTTTCAAACATAGATGCTATATCTTCTGTTGTGAGAGCTTTGTTATTAATTACATTATTAACATAACTAATATCAGATTCAAGTATTACATCTCTTAACTGATTAAGCTTATCTTTGTATTTCAGATTCAATTCATCTACTGCTAAAGATACTTTAGCAAAATCAGGATGATTATAAGAAGCCAGAGTCTCTCTGTTAGGTTGTACTTTATTATCAAGAGATACTCCCTTTACAAGCTGATACAGAAATTCAAGTCTGTCTTTTATTTCATCCATATCAAACTTATTATCTTTATATGAAGCATTATCAAGTACTTTGTTTAAATCTGTGATATCAGAATCAATAGCATGAAACATAAGATTAATATCATTCTTATTTAAAGAATCAATATCATTTTTGATTTTAGCTTCTATATTAGTAAGTCTGTCAATCTGAATAGCAATAGTTGATATATTTTTCTTTGGATTTCTTCTATCTTTATATAAAGTCTTAAGAGCCTGTTTTACTTTAGTAAGTTGAGATTCTTTATAATTTTTATATTCAATGAAATTATCTGTAACAGGTTTAGTTACTTCTCTTTGTTCAAATCTTGAAAAAGAAAATTCATTAGAATCTTGTATGGCTTTTTGATTATCTAATTTTACTTCAAACCAACCATTACCATATTCATCAGTAGTTCTAATAGGATTATAACCTTGCTTCTTTAATATATTCTGAACTTGATTTTCATAAAAATTATATATAGGTTTTAATGCACCAAATCCTTGAGGGCCTTCTACATTTTCAAGTTCTTGTTTAAGTTGATTAATTTCATTTTGTTGAGAATCAGATAATTCAAGAGCATTATCAAATTTATTAGCTTTTAATATTTTAATAGTATCATGCTTTCCTAGTGATTGACCATGTTTCCAATTATCATTATAGTCAGATTCACTCACAAGATTAAAACTTTTATCAGTTACTACTAAATATGCATCACCTATATCTGTACCAGGAATAAAATATTCACCATTTTTAACAACTTCTGGATATTGTTTTATTTGTTTTATTCTATCTTCTTTTTGTCTTTTAAATTCTTCTAAAGTAGTATGACCTTCAACTTTACTAGCAGTATCTCCAGATGGAAATAAAACTTTTTCATATCCTTTTTTGGCAGAATCTTGAATAATAGATTTAACAAAAAATGTTACCCAGTTATTATCTTTGTTTAAAAGTTGTAGAAATTTATTAGAAGTAGTATCAGGTAAAATATTACCACTATCTGCTGGTGGCATTAAAGGATTAGGTTGAATTCTTTCAATTCTATTTTTATCTAAATTATCTTTATCTCTACCTTTCTGAAATAAATCAGATTGTAGTTCAAGTATTCTTCTTGTTTTTAATTCATCAGCACTTTTAGCTAATTCATCAAAAACATTCATAGGTTCACCTCTTTCTATTCTATTATTTACATCAGCAGAAGTTAATTCATCACTTCTAAACCATCCAATACCATTATCAGTACTAAATTGAGCATGGCCTTTAATAGATGGAATAATTAGTGGAGTAGATATTTCTTGTTCTGTATAGTTAGCACCACCTGGAACTGTTAAGTTTGAATAATAACTGCTATTTTTTGAGTTATCTAAAAGTTTTCTGGTATTATCAAATTCTTCTTGTGTAATGTAAATATAATCTTCTCTGTCATAAGAGTCATTTTCTGGGTCTGTTCCTTTAACTTTATAATATCTAAGTTCTTCAGATACTGGATTTTGAAGATTTTCATATGTATAACCATCATGTACAAAATATGCACCTTCTTGATAATCTATATATTTTTTATCTTTAGTAATATCAACTTTAATGGTATAACTATAATTAGAAGCTAAATCTAAAAGAATATCTTCTCTGTTAGTTTTACCTGAATCAAATATTAATTGCTTTTGTTCTTTAGGAATACTAAGCTCTGTTAGTATTTTATCTAATGACCAGTTATTTCTCTCTCCTTTATTAAATATTTCTACAGCTCTGTTAGAAGAAAGTATCTCTACAGCTTTTAATTTATAAGCTACTCCTTCATATTTAGAGAATGATTCATCAGATTGATTCTGTAAACTCATAGCAGAAGCAAGCTTTCTTGATGGATGTATATTTAATTCAACACCATCTTTCATTTGGTTTAATGAAACTACAGTACCATACTGAGTAGCATGATACTGTGAGTTATATTGGCTTTCTATTTTTTTAACTTTACCATATAGAGAAGACTTAGATGGATTATTGGCATCATATGGAATGAAGCCAGCCAATCTGTCTGAGTACTTTGTAAACTTGATGTTATCAAATTTATCTAATAGTTCATTTTTTATTCTGTTCTGAATATCTTTTTCTGTAACCTCACACGCCATAACTTATTTTTTTGAATGTACAAAGATACATATTTTTATTAACATTTCTTAATCTCTGGTAATCTTGATTGAGAGAATTTTTCTCCCATCTCTGTTTGTATTTTGGAGGGTTTAATTTCTAATCCTATTTCCTGAGCATATTTATATAAAGCTGAAGCAATACCTTTTCTTCTAAAGTTTTGGTTTATAAATATATTATTAGAATAATATTTACCATCTGTATCTTTCCAAAAACTTACAGTGCCTACTGTTTGGCCTTCTCTTTTTACTGATAGAGATAACTTATCTTTATTACTTCTTTGTTCAGGGTTATCTATTTTTCCATTTATACCATCATATATCTCAAAATCAAATTTATCCCCATCTTTACTATAAAATTCTCTACCTGAAAACTCTTCTTGTGGACCACCTGTTTCAAATGTTCCACTATTGAATTTATTAAGGAAATTATCTATTGAGAAGTCTTCCTGTTTCATTTCTTGTATCTCATTAACCTCTATAGTTTGTACATTTATATTTGTATTACTTAAAAGTTCAAATACTGTATTTCTTGTAGCATCTGAATATGTACTTCCTGTTATAAATCTAATCATGGAAGCAATAGCATCTTTAAAGTGGTCTAGTAAAGTCTTACCATTATGCATTATATTATCAAGTGTGTTGGTAAAATCTTCTGATACAAATACTCCTGCTGTAAACTCATATAAGTTCTTAGTATAGTATTCATTTGGTAACTTCTGCTTAGCTATATTATGAAGAGCTACAAGCTTATCTATAAACACAGGAGTATTTTCTCCAGGAGTATAAACATCATCTGTCATAGTACCATATTTGTCTAATTGACTTATTGTTATACTATGTATAATCTCTTCAAGAAGAATTTCTTCAACCACACTATTCAGATTATCTGCATTGATACCTTTCTTCATCATAAGCTCTGATATAAGATTAGGATTCAGATAGATTGTATTATCAGTCTTTCTGTAAACTCCTGTACTTAAATCTCCTTTAGATGTCATTACAGCTTCAATCTTAACTTTAGTTGTATTGTCTATATAAGGAGTAAGTTGTTCTGCAAACTCTCTGTATTTACTATTAGGAGAATTATATAATTGCTCCATCAGAGAAGTAATACCTTTAGACAAATCAAGAACCTGGTCCAGAACTAAAGCAGGTGTTGCCTGTATAGCTCCTGAATTATTCACAACTGTAGTATCTTTACCAACTTCAGGATATATAATAGATTTCTGATTTGAGTTATTTGGATTGTATTCATTAAATCCAAATGTACCAAGTACAGGAATTTGTACATATTTATCTCCATCCCATTGGAATAGTTTGTATTGATTATCTGAAAGCTTAATACTTGTATCTCTCATAGCAATGAACTGATAAGCATTATCTCTTAGTGAGAATTCAGTAAGCTCATTGAAGAATCTTATTTTGTTTATCTCTTCTTTACTTGCATTGTATCTGTTTCTTTCTTTATTAGCTTCAAGATTAACCATAGCAAACTCTTCTATGTTTGTATTCACAGGAGAGAAGATTCTGGCTTCCTCAGGATTATGCTGATAGAACTGTTTAATGAAGTTCTCCATCAAATTAGATATATTCCAACCTGCTCTGCTTCTGTTTATATTTCTGATATTCTCAGATACTCCTGCTGCTGTTAAATATTTAACATTAACAAAGTCTCTGAATCCAATAGCTCCATTTTCATTATTAGCAAGATAAGCATATGATGCTAAGTCTTGAGCTAACTTTCTTGGAGTCATTGGCTCACCATTAAATGTACCTAAATCAGTTTTATCATCCTGGATTAATTCCATAAATGAATTATACTTATCTGTTTTATCAAAATTAGTATTGAAATCAGTTTGATGCTTAATAATAGATGGTGCTCCTGTTGTCTGGATTCCATCAAATTGTAAAGCTTTCAAAAGCTCATTAGTATACATAAGAGGATATCTCTTAGATACTTTGAGATTATTCATATAACTTGCAAGAGATTCATTATCATCTCTGTCAAAGAATAGTCTTTCTCTCTCTGCTGATACATCTCCCTGGAATAATCCTATGTTATTAGTAGAGTATAAATAATCTTTCATAGATGAAACTACTCTGTATTGCAGGTCCATCTTTTGTTTCTTACCTAAGTCTTTACCTTTGTTCTCAATAATACTATCTATATAATCAGTAATAAATTGCTGTTTATATGGGAAGTTAATATCCATTATATCCTCTGCTGAAGATACTGATTGTATAAGTACAGTACCTTCAGTTGTAGTAGGTTTGATATAGAAATCTCCAACTAATGTATAATCATTCTTATCCACAGGAGGATTTTCCTGAAAGTCATCTTTATGAATGAATTTACCAACAAGGTCTTTCACATTACTGATTTCTTCTTCATATCCCATATCATTAATACCTTGTATTCTTTCAAGTACATTGAAATAAGATATACCTAACCCTGATGTAGAAAGATTAATAAGAGATTGGTATTTACCAAGATGCTTAGCTTCTTCTTCTAATCTGAAGAATTTCTGAAGTGTAGCAAGTTGTATACCACCATCCCATGTTTTTAAATCTTCCTGGTTGATAAGATTATCATACAGAGCATCACCTGTCATTCTTGCAGAAGCTAACTGGTAATCTACTTCATTCATAAACTCAGTTCTGTTGAAGTTACCTTGCTCATCTCTTGATACTTTAATACCTTGACCAAATTCCTGTATAAGTTTACCTATAATAGTTTGTTCTGCATTAGAGTCAAACTCTGATGTAATAGATTTATTTTGTTCTTTAAGTTCTACATATCTTCTTAAAATAGGTTGAGAGATGAATAGAGATGGTAACTGTACACTTGATGGATTATTAGTATCCCTCTTAGTAAAGTTAGCCATATCAAATCCTCTGAATGTTAATTGTATTAATACATTCATTGTATAAGGATTTTCATTCCTTTTACCCATAATCTGAGCTTTGATATTATCTGTAGAGGAGTTCTGATTCTCTGTGTGGACATCTCCAATGTTTCTCTCTCCATCAAGTGTACCAATCTCTCCTAATGTACCATCTGATACATACGGACCTATCACTACTACTCTTGGAGCATAACCTGATATCTCTCCATCAACTGTTATTGTATCTTGTATTTTTAATTTATTTTCTAATCTTTCCATTTGAGCCTGGAATGTTACAGCATTAGAGTGTCCTCCAATACCAGTCTTTCCATCAGCTCCTAACTTCATCTGGTCTCTCTGATAATCATCAGAATAAGGTGTAAAGTAAGTATTATCTACAGAAGAGTTTAATCTGTCATTAATCAGGTTAGCTGTCTGTGTTGCATTATCAAATGAAAGAATCTTATTAATTTTCTTTTGTATATTTATATCTGGTGATGAGTATACTGATTTGTATATATCAACCATAGCATTCTCAAGCATCTTAGTTCTTCCTTTAAGAGAAGCAAACTTAGATTTACCTTCTTCAGAAGTTAAGTGTGGAAGATATTCATCTTCAAACATTGATGCCATAAGCCTGTCTAAAGAACTGTTATTCTCAGAGTACTGTAACTTAGATATCTTACCATTATCTTGTACTTCATAGTTAGATTTATATACTGTTCTTTTATCAATATCAAAATCCTCTCCTAACTGCTGTGTATGTTCTTTAGGAACTACTAACATATCTCCTGAGGCTTCTGGTAAGAAGCCAACTACTCTTAAAATAGCACCTGACTGGTGAGAAGATGTAGGAATCCTGAATGAGAAGTTAGATAGAAGCTCATCATCAATCATATCCTGATTAAGTACAAGTATTCCATTCTGCATAGTTGAGTATGGCTCTTTAGTCAAATCTATAAGCTCTGTCTTTTTCTTACCATCAGTTCCTATAGTAGTCTTTCTGAATTTAGATTGAAGCAGAACTTCAGACTCTTTCAGAGTTCCATCAACTACAGTAGCTTTAAGCTCTCCTGTATGATTAGGGTCTAACCATACTACCTGAGATTTAACTTTAGAATCTAAATCAGCATCAGCAGTTACTTTCTCAAATCCTTCTGATGAAGATGAGATATGTTGATTACCAGGAAGATTAATCTGAATTAATCTGTTGGTAATAATAGCCTGCATTAAAGATTCGAACTTATTAGAACCATTAGATAACCAGATAGGTAACATGAATTCAAGTTCTCCCTGAGTATAAGTAAGTTCAAGATTATCAATAATCCCTTCAGGATATTGTCTTGTTGTTGTCTCTCTGTCAAGTAAAGCATGAAGAAGTTTAATAGTTTCATTAGTATCTACTGGTCTTCTTGTATCTCTGTTAAGTCCTAATTCATCATATAGAAGTTCTTTCTGTATATCAAAATACATAGACTCTGCATGAAACTTAATCTTATCTAAGTCTCTACCAGATACCATTCCATCTGTTGAAACAATCTTATCTTCATCTGCAAGTCTGTTATTTATAGTCTGAAGAAGTCCTTCTCCAAATACATTAGGAAATATTTTATTCTCTATTTTATTAATACCATTACCTAAGATAATTTTCCACATCTGTGAACCCATAGTAGTCATATCATCCTGGTTCTTTTTAATGAACTTGGCTGTCTTGTATGGAGTATCCTGTTGAATCTTAAAGTTGTTTCTATCAAGAACAAGTGAAGATTCAGTTAATTTATTACTATTGTATAACTCATCAAATGGAATGTTATACAAATCATTTACAGTTAATTTAGTATTGACAGCACCTACTTTATTAGCAGTCTGGAATGAAAGTCTTACATTCTTACCAGTCTTTTCTTCAAGTGATTCCATTTGTCTTCTCACAGCATCAAGTTTGAAATCCTTAGTCATCTGTGGAAGAAGTGGAAAAGAAGAAGATTTAATATACATAGTTCTGTTTACATTAGGTTTCCCTTCTGCATCATTGAATATGACATTACCAGAGTAAACTGGTTTAAGTGGATTCATTACTACAGCTAATTCTTTCTTATCAAGTTCTTCACCTGCAAGAAGTTTATTATAAGCTGATTGTACAGTAGTTCTTTCCTCAGTAGTTAATCTACCTTGTCTAAATAGAACATCAATATGCTCTTTCCATGTAGTATATTCCTGAGCATCAGTTCCTTCTATTTGGAAGTAACCTGATATCTCAGAGTTAGTATCTGCAAGTGTACTGAGAATTTTACTTCTTGTACTGTCAAGTGCATCTAATTGGTCTTCAAAATCCTCATTTGTATTTCTTGTTTCATATAAAGCTTGTATAGAATTCTCTGTCTCATTTAACTTAGTTAATAATACTTCATTGTTTTCAGATACAGAACCATAGTATTGTGTAATGAACTCCCTTGCTGTTGAAGTCATCTTAACAGGGTCATTAACAAATATTTGTACATACTTATCTTCTTTAGAGTTAGCAAGTTTATTACCAGGGGCAATAAGCATAGCCATTCTCTTAGATATAGATTCTCCAATAGCTTTAGAGAAACCTACATTATCAATCTCTCCTGTTTCTTTATTTGTGAATTTTTTAACAGATGGAGCATACAAAGCCATATCACCTGCTATAAGCTGGTAAGTATTGTTTTGATTCAGATACTGGTTTACAACAAAATCATAAGCAGCAATCTGTGCTGTCTTATCTGTAGACAGAGTTGTATTAGCTCCTTTCTTAGATTTAAGGTATTTACTGTCAAAGAAGTTTATACTTAATTCTTTTGTTTCTTCTCTTTTAACAAAACCAGCATCATACCATGAACCTTTATTAGTTGTTGTATTTACTTTAGAAAGTACATCTGTGTGTATTACAGCAGCTATAATATCCTTAGCCTGGTCTCTGAACTTATCTCTGATAGCAGCCATTGTATCTAAGTCTTTACTACCTTTAGATATAATATCATGTATAGTAGCACCATTCTCTGCTCTCATATTATTAAGTTCAGGAATAGATAAAAATCTCTTAGCAGCACCATCATAGTTTTTAATATTAGTTGGAGTGTTATAAGTACTGACAATCCTGTCAAACTCAGCAGCATATATCTGGTCAGTAACAAAGTTCAGAACTTCATCTGAAAGTACTACATTATTATCTATCTCATTAAAGTCTTTGTAATCCAAATCTAATAAGGCAGTAGAGTATAGTACCATCTGTTCTTTATCAGATAGTGCAGGATTAAACATATGTCCCATTCTGAATTTCAAATCAGAACCAGGAATTACTTCTCCAAGCTTTCTCAATGTATTTTGGAAGAAAGCATATTGTGTAAGCATGTTATCTGTTGTAGCAAGCTTGTTTATCTTTCTGTCATCATATACTTTTTGTTTTACTTGTTTAATAGCTTCAAGAGATACGAAACTTACATCATAATAAGTTCTAAACTTATCATTTGTTTTCAAAAGTTCAAGTATGTAGTTTCTTTTAGATAATGGTATCTGAGATAAAGCTAAATGATAAGGAGAATTAACATCCTTAAGTTGTTCTTTAATATCATAAACCATCATCTTCTGAATAGCTCCCTGAATAGATTTAGAACCTACCCTGAAAGACTTAGCTACTCTTGTACCATTAAGTTCTATTTCTAAATCAATTAAGCTCTCTACAACTCCTTTAGCATTTTCATAAGGATTATTTTCAGATTTCTCTAAAGTAATATTCTCTGTGTTTCTGTTATCAGGAGAATTCATAATATCTCTTAAAGTAGATTTGAATACTCCAAGAATACCTGAGCTTGTAGTTATATTAAAACCTTCTTTCTCAATAAGAGCTGTTACTGTATTAGCATTTACATCAATACCAAGTTCAGATAATATCTCAGATACATCAGGTTGTGTCATAGTATCTGCCCTTAAAGCTTCAATTCTCTCTATAAGAGATTGTACTGTTTGTTTGTTATAAACTCTTTCTTCATTTATGGTTTTGAACAAGTCAGAATTTCTGAAATTAGTCTGCCATTGTTGTTGCAATTTAATATCAGATGAAGATGAGTTTGGATTAATAATTCTAAGTGAATATGTATTTGTATCTCTGTTATAAGCATAGAGAACCATTTGCATATCTAATTTAGATTGAATCATTTTATATAATATCTCATTTTGAATTTCTTCAGATGAGTTGTTTATCTTATTTAATATCTGGTTATACACAGGTACATCTTTCTTAGTCTCAAGTATAGAGATTAAATCCTCTACAGAAGATGGAAGACCTACCATAACTTCCACAAGAGATTGTATAACATCATCTACATCAATGTAATCATTAAGGTAAGCAAAATTAGTAATATTCTCCCTTGTTCTTGGTTTCTGTCTGTTAATACCTGCAAAGAATATTTTCAGATTATTAGAGAATGTAAGCTTAACATCTTTTTCAAGTGCTGACATATTGAAACTATATTCAACTTCTCCATTATCATCAGCTATAACATCTTCTGAACCTGTTAACTCTTCTGCCAGGAACCTTTCGAACTTTTTATATAAGTCTCCTTTAGGAGTTGTACCTAAACCATTAGATATGATTTTATTTTTTTCTTTTACAACAGTTTCTAATTGTTCTATCTTCTCATTGAATCTGTCAATAAGAGGTAACATATCAGTATTATTAAGTGCTGTAAGGTTAGCTACTGTATCTTTGATTTTATCAATCTCTGGTTGCAGATATGAATCTACAGAAGAGTCTATCTTAGCTACTATATCAGCAAGATTAACTGTACCACCCTTAGTACTTATATCTGAAAGAACCAGATTAAATAAAGAGTTAGTTAAGACTTTCTGTTGTATAGGACTAAGTGAACTTATCTGATTACTTTGAATCTTATCAAGCTCAGCTATTTGTTCTGGTGTAAATTCAAATCTTGAATAAAAATTAACATCATCGTCATTTATCTCCATACCTTTAAGTATCCTCATAGCTTCTTCTTTAAGAGCATCAGGTATAGCTGTTATAGCTTTCTGTAATGTAGGATTATCTTGTTCATTTAACTCCTGAGCTGTCTCCATAGCAGCTTCCTGGATTTGCTCCTGCATTGTAAGAGTAGGAGCAACCTGAGATGCCTGAGCAGTTCTGAAATAAATCATAGGTTGTACATCAGTAATCCATTTAGACTTACCATCTTTACCTTGTATTTCAAAAGATTTAATATTAGTCTTAACAGAATCTTTTATATATCCTTCATAAGTATTCTCTCCATGTTTATTTTCATATGGAACAATAGAACCTGTTTCAGATATCTGTACAAAAGGTCTGTTTTTATTTAATTGAGATTTAGATATGTCAAAGTGAGTCTTTCTAAACAGACCATCATTACCTTTGAAGTTTTTCTCAAGTATCTGAAGTACATAAGGTATAGACCTTTCAGTTATATTACCGAGGTTAATACCTGGTAAACTATCATATCCTTTTTCATTTCTGGCAACAGGATTTCCATCCTTATTAACAATCTTAATTACATTCTTATCAACAGATATATAATTAGTATTAATAGGAAACTTAGTTCTTCCTGTAGCAGAGTTTACACTATTGTTCTCAAGCTTATCTACCATTCTTGAATTCATACTGTCAACAGTGACAAACATATTCATGTATTCACCTATCTCAAATTGAATATCAAGTCTTGTAGTAGCTCTGATTTGTTTTTGTATTTCTTTAGCTTTAGATAATGTCATTCCATATTGAGATTCTAATTCAGAATTCAATATAGGATTATTACCACCATTCAAAAGAACAGAGGCAATAATAGAATGTTTTATATTGTTATAAGCTACATCATTAATATCTTCTTGTTTATGAGCATCATTAGTTATTACAGGAAGTGCAATTTGTTCTCCTGTATTAACTGTTCTGATTTCATATATTTGTCCTACCTGGAATTTATTAGCATCAAGATTATTTACAAGCTTTGCATTTACAACTCCTGTAGAATCTTGTAGTTCATCAAATTTACTGGCTACAACTATCTTAGTATCTCCTGTAGCTTCAGTAAGACTTATAGGTTTATTATCTGATTCTAATTTATTAAGTTTGAATAGACTACCAAATTTTCTCTCAGAGATAACTATCTTATTATTACCTGCAAGTATATTTTGTCTTAGTTCCTGATTTTCAAGTTTACCTTTCTTAATAATTTCTCTCTGTGTTTCAACAGGAGCAATATTAGAAGTATTATACCAATCAGTATCATGTACATAGAATACAGCTTGTCCATCCAGTTGAGCAACCATAGGAAGCTTATTGTTATATTGGACAGAACCTGGTTCTACATTATATTTCTTAATCCAATTACCAAATGTAATTTCTGATTTAACCCATGTATTATCTTTGAATTCCCAATCTGCTACTTTAAATGAATTTACATTATCAGGTACAACAACTTCAAGTGCTGTTCCTTCTTTAACAGCATCATAATCAAGTACGAAATGATTATCCATTTGTTCTGATTCATTAAGCTGAGCAAGTACAGGTAACTTAGATAATGTACCATCTGAATTAGGTACATCTTTATATTGCACACCAAGGTATGCAGCTTTACTCTGTGGAGTAGCTGTTTGAAATTTCTCAGAGTAATTACCATCTTTCTCTACAGGTCTGTTATCTTTATCATAAGATACAGTCTTAGAATTATCTACAATAGCAGATGTAACAGCAAGATTAGTCTGAGTGATTACATCATCAGGAGCTAAGAAACCAGAAAGCATAGTTTCAGATAAAGTATCTAAGTTATAAATGTTATCATATATTTCTCCTGCATTGGAAGTATCTCTTCCAATAGCATTCCATGCATACTCATATGCTTTAAACATAGTATCTACATTATCATAAGAAGTCTTGGCTATCCTGTCATTGATAAAATCTTCGAATTGAGCTTCCTTATCTAATTCCTTATCAAGCTTATCTGCTATTCTTGTATGTAAATCCACTAATGCTTTCTGTTGCTGTGGAGTTACTTTCTGAGCCTGGAACTCTCTTGGAGAGAACTCTTCAGGTCCACCTGAATTAAGTAAACCTGATGAAAGCATTTTAGATAGTAAGTCATCACCAGCTTTATCATCTTCATCCTGCTCTTTAGTTCCCTCAGGAGTTCTTTCAATTTCAGGTTCTACTACCGGAGCAGGTTCCTGGAAATTAGGATTAACTTCTGTGATTACTTCTGTAGCAGCTATTTGTGATTTCTTATTTTCTGCTGTAGCTACTAATCCTTCTGTAGCTATATTTGTTTTTACTGCATCTTCAACTACTGCATCAACCTGGTCTGCTGTTTGTGCATTCTTAATAGTTTGTACAGCTACTTTTTCTTTTTTCTTATTAGCTTCTTCCTGGAAATATTCCTGGTTATAAGGATTAGTCTGTCTTGATAATTCAATTGTATTTTGGAAATCAACCTCATCAAATTTCTTTTTGAAATCTCTTAATTGTAAGTACTCATTGATATTACCTATATTATCCTTAACCAGATTATTTATATGTCTTACATAATTGTTATTTTGTTCAATATCTAATAAACCACCCTCTACAGAATCAATTAGTGAATCTACAGATTGATAGTCTTCAAGTCCTCTTGCTTTGTTATAAGCTTCAAACTCTTCTTTACCCTCAAACTTAATAGCATTAAGTCTTTCCTGTAACTGAGTACTTGTTTGTTTGTTCAGAACTTTTTGTGCAGCAAGTTGAGCTATAGTCTCATAGTTAGGCTTATCTCCATGTTTTTCCTGTACATGAGATAGTTCTTTTACTACAGCTAAAGCTGCTGGTATATTATTTCTTGTTTGTTCTGATAAGTCCTGATTGGTTTTAATTCTCTCAAGACTTCTTTCAAAAGTATCAAGTGTACCTGTCTGCATTGCTTTAACAGCAAGATTAGAGAAACTCTTTTTCTCTAATTTGTCAGCTTCTTCATTCTTACCATCAGTTCTTAACTTAGCTATCTTAGCCTGGTAATCATCTACTTCAAATAAAGTATTACCAGTATTCATAACTATATGCTGAGCCAGTTGTTCATCTGTCACAGCTTTATCTATATTTTTATATAGTTGTTTAATTTCTTTTTTAGACTCTTTATTTTCTTTATACTGTTTCCTGTATTCAGGACTTGTAGTATAGTCTAATGCATGTTTACCTGTACCTAATGCAGTAAATCCTCCACCCATTAAAAGAGTTTGTGCTACAACATCCATATAGAATGATGGATTAGCAAGCTCTTGTAATTGTTTTTGATAATCTTCTGTATAAGTAGGAGTAAGCTGTGTAGATATCTCTTCAAGAACCTCACCTGGAAGCCCATGAAAAATCTTAGCAGCACCTGTATGTCCTGCTACATTTGAACCAATCTTGCCAATAGCAGTATCATTAATTAATTCTGCTCCTCTTCCATAAGCTTTTGAAAGCTGTTTAAGTCCAGGAGTTTTTTCTGCTAATCTTGTAAGAGGTTTAAACATTTTATCCCCTATTTCTCCTACATACTTCTCAGAACCAAGTTCTTTCAGAGACTCAGTGTATCCATATATTAAAGCATCATCAGCACTTATATCTTTTTGTATATCTCCTGTATTAGGGTCATATATTTGATTAAGGTCAGACTTAACTTTATCAATTTGATTTCTTATATCAAATAATCTAGCATTATCTTCAGCAGACTTATTTACTTTATTATCTAATTCTTTTTCTTTTTGTTGAAGTATAACAATAGTATTTGCAGCCTCTTTCTCAAATGCTACTCTTGCAGATTTGGAAACAAGTATTTTTTCATTACCTTCAGAGTCTGTAACTAATTGAGTTTGCCCAATATATTTATTAGCAGTATTTTGGTATGTCATAGGAGTAGCAGTAGCTTGAGCTAAAAGCTCACCTGTACCAATAAGTCCTTTCTCTACATATTTAATAGCAGCAAGTTTAGCTAACTGTGTTTTAGTTAGCTGAGTTCCCATATCTCCTAATAGAATTTTAAGACCTATTCTCTCAGCAAGTGGAGTTACTACAGCTTTAGTTGCAGCACCACCAAGAGCTTCTACAGGACCTGTTGCTATCATCTGTTCAGCAAATACAACACTCTGTCCTGTACCCTGTCCTGTTCTATATAAGAATCTGTTTTTAGATAAATCAAGACTCTCAACTTGTTGTTGAGTATTATAAGCTTTAAGCAAATCATTCTCAGTATCAGACAAAGGTTTTTCAGCTCTTACTTTTTTTACTGTGGCTGAAACATTGAAACTATTAATAAGAGAATTCAAACCAAGTGTAGGATATTCTTTTGACATAGTTCCTAAACCACTTAATACTCCATCTTCATTATTGATATATTTTTCTAGTATTTCTTTTTGTTGCTCAAGCATATCAGCAGTAGCAGCACCAGAGAAATCATCAGGGTCAACAGAAGTTAACCACCCACCCATTTTAGCTATTTCTATAGATTTAGCTTTATTTTCAGGAGTGCTTCTTGCAGCAGCTTTCTGCTTATATACTTCAAGTTGTGCATTAACCTCTTTAAGTTTCTCTATAGCAATAGGAGTCTCAATCTTTCTTCTTTCTTTAATAAGGTCTTTATACTTCTGCTTATCTTTACCCATACCGGCAGTATCAGGTGTAAGAGCATCTGCTAACCAGTAAAAAGGTTTCATAAAATTAAGACCTGTTGATAAAGGAGTTAATCCTGTATTACCAGAAAAAGATGAATTCTTATCAGCTTGCTTAACAACATTAAGAGATTCAAGTTTACTCATCTCTTCTTTAATTCCTTTCAGAGTTTTAAGATTAGGAGTATCACCTTTATCAAACAAGACTTGCTCAACACCATCTTTTGGTTCGAGCTTCTTTTGTTCTTCTTGTTGTTGTACTTGAGCTTCATAATCACCTACTTGCTTCTCAATTTCTTTTTGCTGCGCAACTTCAGCATCAATCTCATTAAGTTGTTCATCAGTAAGTTTAGGCATCTCTGGCATTTTTGCCAGTACACTCTCATTACCATATATACTACTTAAAGGATTCTCTACCTGTCCTTGTATGTATGCTCTCTTCTTTCCCATAATTTGTTTTTAAAAACCTATATTAAGTGGGTCTCCACTTATATAATACTCAGCATAGAATGGTTCTCCTTTGCTTGGTGTAATTAATATTGTTGTAGCAACTCCTGATTTACCATCTGATTCTGTAGCTGGCATAAAGCTTGGAGTTCCTTTTACTATTTCAATACTCTCAATCTTAGCTCCTGTATATCCTGGCATATCTATTGTCTTACCAATCATTTTTCTAAGATTTATCTTCTCTCCTTTAGCAGTACCTTTACTCATATAAGGTTTACCATTTATAGTACCAAAATCTACATAACCATCTTTACTTGCCAGTGTAGTCTCAATTCCTTTCTGTTGGAATTTCTTATCAACAATATCAATCTGGTCCTGATTGAAACCTAAGTTTCTGAAGTAATCAGTTCCACTTCTCTGATTTATGTTTAATGAGTTATCCAGTGTAGTTAAATATTTAAATTGTTGTGGATACTTAGCTGGATTATTTCTGATTACATTAATATACTTATCATAATCTTTAGGGTCTTTAGCTCCAATAGTTTGTGCCAGCTTACCTACTTCCATATTATAAGTCTTCATTACTTCTTTACCTTCTTTAGTATAGTTGTAATAGAATGAAGCATCTTTAGTAAAACTTACAGGAGTAGCCCCTGCTTTACCAAGACTTGCAGAATAAGCTGCTGCCTCAAGTTTGTATTTTTGTTGGAGTTCTTCAAGACCATAAGCATCTACTTTCTTATCAGCTTCAGCTTTACCTTGTGTATATTCAAATTGTTTTACATATTCAATCTGTTTAGCAACACTACTGTTAGGGTCTGTAAATTTAAGTCTGTTTCCATCCTCATCATAATAAGTTCCAAATCCTAATTTCTGTTCTTGTTTGAAATAAGGGTCATATCCCTTAGCATCAATGAAAGCTGTATAAGCATCATCCAATTGGTTTAATACTTCCCTGGAAGTAGTTTTAGTATCTATATACTTACCATTAGTAGTTGCTGTAGCTTTAGCCCATATATCTGGTTTAGAATTTTTAAGTTCAGATATAAACTCTCCTGTTGGGTCCTGCTTATCAAATATATCTTCATATTCAAAAGTCTTGTCCATACTCCTGTTAGGACTTGATTTCCACTGGTCAAGATAATACTTCTTAGCAGCTTCTCTTCTTGCAGGGTCTTTAATAGTTTTTAATTGCTCATTCATCTTGCCATACATATCTGCTGACTTCTGAATCTTATATATGTCTCCTGTTTTATAATCTGCTTCAAGCTCTCTTGTAAGTTTTCTTATTTCAGGAAGATTTTTTCTCCATTCATTTGTATCTCCACTTTGTAACTTAGTTGCAATCTCTTCAGATTTCTGATTATAGTAACTTTGTTTATCAATAACTTTTTGTCTTTCTACAGGGTCATCTATATAATTAACATCCACATTATTAAATAAGTCAGTCTTAGCAAGAGCAATATCATAGTCCTGTTGTTGCGTAGTTAAGGCTTCCTTAATTAAATCCCAGGGTGGCTGGTATATCATGTCCTCAATAAATTGAGGCTTGGCTGTTTTATAAAATCTTCCCATTAGCTTGTCTTCATTACATTTATTTCTTTACCTGTAGTAGCATCATAAACTTTATTACCTTTTCTAATCCATATACCATTACTTACATTATCAAGAGTTTGTCTTCTTAAATTAACATCTGGTATAGATTTGTAAAACTCAACTCCTGATGAAGCTTCATTAGTAATAACCTTTTTCATTTCTCCTGTGTATGCATTTATATTGAAGTCAGGGAATAAACTATCCATTACTTTAGATGTAGTTTCTCTTGTCTTCATAGTATTCATATCTTTACCAATTTTCTGGATACCAGTTCCTTGTGTAGATATATCTTCAGCCATTTGAGAGAAATAATTATCTCTGTCTTGTCTGTCAGCAAGGTCTCTGTTTTGTTCTCCTTGCATAACAACCTGGTCTCTCTGATTTTCAAATCCTGCTTGTTGTCCTAATATAGATTGCATCATCTGAGCAAATTGATTATAGATTTGAGACTTAGAATTATTAACTCCCTGGTCTGTGGCTAAATCTAAAGCTCTCATTGTATTAACACTTCTTGCAGAGTTTCTTCCTCTTCTTATAGCAGAGTTTCTTGCAAGCTCTAAATCTTCAAGATTATTATCTCTTTGTCCTGCTACGTATTGTTTACTCTCATCAATTGTTTTTAATGCATCTGCACCAAAATCTTTAAAAGCATTTATGTTAGGAGTATCTCCTGCCCTGTTAGCCTGAGTATTCATCATAGGTCCAAATGTAGAGATAAGATTACCTGCCATACCTGTAATGTCTCCTGCTGTCATTCCACCTGCTGTACCATTCTGAGAATTAGCACCAAATAATTTATTAAAGAAATCTCCAAATCCACCACCTGTTGCTTTAGATGCTGTAGGTGTTGTTGTATTTCCATTGATAGGACTTTCGTATCTTGACAAATCCATAGCATCAATATTTGATGATGTTAATGGCTGTTCACCAAATATAGAAGGGTCTAATGTTTTCAGGAAATAAGCAAAAGGATTTTTCTCAGGGTCAATATCAGCAGTACCACCTAAGGCAAACTTCTGAGTCTCCTGAATCATTCTTGCCATTTCCATATGAGCCATATCTTGTTTCTCTTCTCTTTCATTACCAAGAGCTACTCTTTCTCTTGCTTTTCTCAAAGCTTTATCTGAAGGACTTTCCTCAAGTAATTTATCAATCTTTCCTATATTCTTTTCTCTTAGTTTCTTTCTGTCTGCCATAGTCTTACCATCAGGTCCTTTTAATCTTTGTGAGAATATCTCTGTACCATTAGGTACATCTAAATCTATTCCTCCATTAGCATGTGACGGACCTTTTAGTTCAGCTACTTTACCACCTGGAGTTTGTATAATTTCTTTACCTTCTGCATTAATAGGAACACCATAAGCCATACCACCTAATGCCATTGTAGCTAAATCATCCGTACCAGCACTTTTATCACCAAGGCCCATTGCTTTATCAGCTGGACCACCTCCACCCATTGCTCCTCCAATAGAGGAGCTATACTGTTGTAGCATAGCTCCCACTGTGTTCAAACCAATTACCCAAGGGTTTTGTTCTGCTTCAGACTTTGCCTGAGCTGTATTGATTTGGTCTTCTTGTAGTTCTACATAAGGATTCTCTATATAGCTGGTCACTTTACTACCTGTAAGGTATTTAGGTCTGGCAACCTTCTTTCTATTGTTCTTCATATTAATATTAGTTATTTTAAATTATAATCTTAATTAAAAGATTGTTGTTCATTTTCAACTGAATAATTTGTAATTAACTTAACATCTGCAAAATTATCAAATATTAATCTAATTACCAAATATTTATCCCTAAAACTTTCAAGCTGTGTCCAATCTTTCTGTACATTTAAACTTGCAGTATTTAATATCTTATCTTTGAAGTATCCAGGTTGTAATGAATTTATATTAGAATCCCATATAGGAGTATTATAATTTATTCTGATATCTCTTAAATCATTTATAAACCAATCTCTTTCTGTTCTGTCTATTATGATAGAATTATTATTAGTATTTATAATCTGTTGAGACATATAATCCTGAGAGTCCTGAATATCTTTAACTAAAAGTTCAAGTTCTCCTGAACATTGTCTGCTGTTATACACTACAAGTTTATTAAATGTAATAAATCTTTCATCATAATATTGATTGAGTGTAGCATTAAATTTTTTAGCTTCTGTAATAAGTTTAATATGATTCCATATTCTTGTTACTAAAGGAGTAGATAATGATGTGTACTCAATTATATGAGGACAGAACTGACCATAGAATGTCTGGTAACTTTCTTTAACTCCATGCTTCCATATAAAATCTCCACCATATTTCCATGAATAGAATTTCTCTGGTACATTCATATAAAAATTAGGTAAGTAAGAGTGCCACGAAGTCCATGAATCCTGCTTCATAGAATAACTTAAAGTCCATGAAGTATTATTATCTATTGGGTCCACTGCTACACTTCCATCTATATATTTATATTCAGTAGTATATTGGTCAACTTCTACTTCAATAGTTTCAGTTGTAGCAAATCCTTCAAGATATTCATCCATATCAATCTGAAATTGTTCTGGTGTTAATACATCTGTTGAACCATCCCATCCTCTATTAGTAATACAAGACCAACCATAATTCTCAAGTCCATAGTTTGGATAAGGGTTACTACTCTTAAGGGCATTCTTCATCTTATTCCAATCAGGACAATATGGATTAGGTTGTAATATATTAGCTTCAGCTGTTGTATATGAAACTCCTTTAAGTGCAGCTAATGTATGTTTCAGGAATTCATTAGTTGAACCAGGGTCTGCTTGTGATACAATAGGATAAGCTAACCCATTAAATGAAGCACAATTATTATAATTCACTATAAACTCTGTAGCATGTGCAAGATATAGTGCAGTAGGATTATCAATATCAAGTCCAAAACTACTACTATGATAACCAACACCAAATCCATTTGTACATTCATTTACAAATGTAATAGCAAGTATCTTTCTTCCTGTTAAACTTCCACCATATATATCTGTTCTTGCATATTGAAGAACTCTAATCCAATATTCACTATCTTGTGGTTCTTCATCTACATAGTATAAGGAACCAGTCCAATCAGGATTAGAAGCAGAGAAGTTAACTCTCCAATCATCAATAGCATCTTTGATTTGATTTCTGGCATCTTCATCAAATGAACCTGAGTAATCAAGTTGAACTACAATGTCAATATCATTAGGAAAATTAGTTTTAACTACTCTCTCCTCTGTAGTAGTTTCTACAGTAGTTCTTTCAAATTTAAGTCTGCAATCTTCTATTCCTACATATCTCCATCCATCAGCTTCTTCATCTTGTATTATTTGATTAAAATCTTCAAATAAAATTATATGTCCATCTTTAATACACATATTAAAATCAGGAGTATTAATAACTTCATCAGAGAAAGTAAAATCTTTCTTAGTTACTATAACTCTTTCTTTCTTAGTATCATATGTTGTAATAAATCCAACTCCAAAAGGATTGGATGGATTATCATCATAAGGATATTTCTTACCTGTAGTATCCAGGTATTGTTTAGTAAGCTTTAAGTTTAGATTTTCTTTGAACCAATTTGACATACCTGTATTACTGATAGCTTTCATTTCTCTACCATCAAATATATATATCTTTCTTTGGTTCTCAGATACAAATACAATTCCATACGGAGTCTTTATACTGCTCCATTTATGTTGTAATCCTGCTGAGCTTCCTGTATCATCATCTATAATCTTCTGAGGAGGAATCTCAAAGAATGAACCTGTACCTATGAAAGATACAATCTGGTCTGTAACTCTTTCCTGATAGTTTCTTGGAAGATTATATAATGCTTCTTTAGTATGAATGAATAAATCATTCCTTAATTTAAATATATTAGTTATAGGTCCACTTTCTCCTTCTATATCTCTATAGTTGTTAGGTAAAAATGTTCTGTAATTATCTGTTAGTTCTTCTTGGAAAGATTGTTCTGAATAGTGTACTCTATGTGGAAATGACTCAGTACAGTCAGAACAGCAATCATACTCCACACCTAAGTGATAGAATATTTTTTGTTTATTTCTTCTTCTGTAATCTTCATTGATTTCATATAGTTCAGCATTAGCAAAACCTTTATATAATCTTCCATCATCTGCATCTGTATCAAGTACAGTAAGCTTTTCAAGTATATAACTGTTAAGTCTTTCTCCCTCAACACTTGCTGGTGCATTAAGGAAATCAGTCATACCAATTGTGCTACCTTTTCTCCAGTTAGCATTAGCTGTAGATTCAAACCATACATCAGATAGTGTATCACTAAACCATTCAATTTCATCATCAGGAGGATTAGGAGAAAATATAGTATTAGCTGTATCATCATCAACACAATCTTTAAGACCTGCATCATATAATTCTGAATATACTTTAGCTATCTGGTCTTTTTTGACACCTGCTGCAATCTGTGTTGCTGCAAATCCAATAAGCATAACTCCAAGTACAGCACCATATCCTGTGATAATAAGAATAGCTCCAACAATAGCTAGAATAACTCCAACAATAGTATTGATAATTCCTTTCTTACTAAATCTCTTTCTTAGTCTGATATCATAAAATACAGTATTAGTGTATTTCATAGAAGAGATATAAACATCTCCATTGAATATATCACATTGCTGTGTAAGTATATTATTGGTAAGAGTATGATAATTCTTAGACTCCTTATAATAAGGAAGTACTCTGAATGTAGAGTAAGGGTCATCAAGTTCTCTTTTCATAACTACATAAGGAATCTTTTCAAAAAGCTCCTCTCTGTCAATAGGACTATTAAGCTTAACAATACCTACCTTATTATCAAAAGCTACATTAAATACTTCTACTGTTTCATTTGCTAAATCTTGTACAGATTTATTAAATAAAGCAGCAAGATAGAATGTCTCATCTATATCTCCTTCATCAGCAAATATACCAAATGCTTTCTTATAAGTAAGCTGGTTATTTCTTGAGAAGGTGTGTAATGAGAATCCATCTGTATCTCTTTCTCTTTTTTTATCTCTTGAACTATCATAAGATGTACCGGGTTGTACGTCATCTAATAACTGTGTATATATAGTTCTCTTAGCTAATTGAAATTCTCCTTCTTTAATGAGCTGTGTAGCTGTCTTATGTTCAGTTCCAAAGAACTTGAACTCAGGATTAATCAGTGCTACAATATCATCTTTAACTCTACTTTGGTCTGCAAGCTCTGGCATAAGGTGTGCTGAACCAGCAAATCTTTCAGGTTCTCTGATTAGAGGAGTTATAATAGCTGAGTCAAGTATTGTTTTGTCATTATTAGTTCTTTCATTTCTTACGATATAGTAACCAATGATTTTATTTCCATTAGTATCTGCCTCTGTTGGTAAGTTAATACCTGAGAATCTGATACCAAATATATTAGAAATGTATAATTTTTTCTCTATAGTTACTTCAGTTTCTTCTAAAGGAAGGTCTGTATAAGTAAGTCCTGATAAAACAGTAGCATCTTCTCCATTCTCTTTAACTTCTGTAGTTGATACATAAGCTAAATCTACTGCTGTAGATGTTACTACAAATAAGTCAAGTCCTTCTACAGGATTATAAGTAGCTACATTTATAGCAGTCTCCCTGATATTATTTACTCCATTTGCAAGATATGTTATATGTAAATAGATTGTATCTCCTGTAAATGCAGGGTCTATACTTCCACTAACGTGTATTTTTAATGTTCTGTTTACTGTACTTATACTTTCTGAACTATTCTCTGTAACCAAAGCTTCTCCAACAGCACTCCTTAGTGGGAATCTGTGATGTCTGATTGGTTTGTTGATAAGAGGTACTCCTTCAGAATCAAGTCCCCAGTAATCTGTATTACTACAATTACCTGAGGCATCTGTGTAGAAACTGTTCTTACATTCGTTATCACCTGCCATAGGTTTAATATTAGTACCTGCTGTAAAAGCTACATTAGATGGTATATCAGGATTTCTTCCTGGTATGTGATACACAGGAGACAGATAACCATCTTCAAATATATATACAATACCAAATGAATAAAGCTCTCCTGGCATATATCCTACTTTCTGTGTATGTACTAATCCATTTTTAGGATTATTATCTATGACAGCATTAAGTATTATTTCTTCAAGTACTACATCAGATTTAATCTTTGATGCATATTTCTGCAAAGCACAGAAATCTATATTCTTACCTTTAGTATTACCAAGTATAAGTCTGTTCTCTATTTGTTCAATAGAGCCTGCTGTTTCAAGTACTGAGTTAGATAGTTGTATTTCTTCTTCAGTTCCTTCAGAGAAAGCTTCTCCTGTAAAGTTATATACAGGGACTTCAGTAGAAATCTCCTGAGACAGGAGTACTTTACTTACCTGCCCTGAGCCATTATCAGCTTTTATTACTCCTATTCTATAGAAAGCAAAATTCTTATCTAATGATGCAGGATTAAAAGTAAACTTAATAGACTTATTAGTAGCTCCAAAATCCTGATAATCATTTATAGCATTAGTAGAACCTCTTATTTCAGAGTATGGTTTATCCAGACCATCATTATATATCATGATAGTATCTGTAGTTGTAATCCATTCTGTAGGGTTAAAATCCTCATCAAGATATTGTATAGCAGCATTATAAGAACCTGCTGTAAGTGTTCCTCCTTCAAGTATTTCTATATCATCAAAGATAGGAATCTTAGTGTAAGTCTTAAATAATTCGAATTTTTTAGCTACCCATTTACAGTTGTCTCCATTGATATCACAATCTTTGAAGTCTTCTGGTTTATCAAAGTTAAAATATCTTGGCTTGTTATAATTATCTGTAAAATATACAGTTCTCTCACAACCTCTTCTTAATCTATAAATAGCTTGTATTTGATTCTCTACTCTAAAGTTTAACTTATCTTCCTCTTCTGAATATTCATCATTAACATGTACTACATAATTACATGTATCATCAAGTATACCTATTTCTGATATTGTTTCATCTTGTGATACTGAGAAAATGGCTAACTGGTTATCCCCTATATATACCTTTCCTAATGGAATAAATCCATAACTTAAATTATCACACAAAGCATTAGATTCCTCATTACTCAGAAATGCAAAATCTCCTAACTCAGTTTCATTAACTGCGTTAAGAGCATATCTGTATGTTTCTTTAGGAGAATCTATAAAAGAGTTATCTGTATGTAAGCCTTTGTAAGGTCTTGTTGTATTATCTTTATCCATTGTGTATTCCTCTTAATGTAAAGTTATTTGTAATCCCTGCTGTTTTCCAGGCATTGCTTTCAGGTACTCCAAGTCTTCCAAAATATCCATAATACTTTCTTGAATTAGGTATCATTTGTTTACTTGCATCAAGTTGTCTTTGGAACTCATCATCACCATATGTAATCATCATATTGTTTCCAGCTTGTTTACAGTACCAATGCCAATCCTGTTCTGCTTTTTGATACTTATCTCCATATCCTTCTCTTCCCATGTACCATAGTCTTGCCATGTATTTCATTGTGATATACATAGTAATAGCTGTGATAACACTATAATCATCTGGTATCATTGGATAACCTGTCTCAGGGTCTAATACTTGTCTGTGATATGCAATAGCTATAGAGCCTTCTTTAAATGAGAATCTCAATTTGTCTGCTACTATTGTATATTCATCCTGGACACCTGTATATAATCTATTATCCTCTTTACATACAAGCGAATTAAAGAAAGTATGATTAGATAATCTTACAGGAGTATATTGTTGTATGTAAGTTCTTGAACCCATCCATCCTGAGTATTCATATTGCAGGTCAAAGTAAGGTCTGTATACAGCAATCTCTTCCTGAGGAATTGGATTACCATAACAATCTAAAGATACACATCCACATACTGGTTCTGTTTCTTCACATATTTCTTCTACAGGAGCATCACATATAATCTCAGCAGGACATAAAGTTTCATTCTTTTTGGACCAGAAGTTATTTCTTGCTATCTGTATGATATCATGTAACCCACAAGGAATGTCTGCATGATGGTCTTTAACTTCAGCAAAAGCAAGTGCTTCTTCATATAGAGTTATAGCACCAATTCCTTCCAGGGCTTCACCTATTTGTTCTATAATATCTGTCTCACTCATTTCCTCTATACCGAGGTCCCTATATAATTTAGATATAATTCTATCTACTGAAACATATTTAATCTTTTTTCCCATGTTATAAATATTTTTTTGAAACTATTAAATATTCTTTTCCTTTCTTTACTAACTGAGATAAAAATCTCTTATTAGTTCTTGTCATCTTTAATCCATAAAGAGTTTTATTTGGTATCAGATACCTTGTAGTACTCCATCTGAATTTATATCTTATTCCATTAGTATCCTCATTAAAGTGATATACTAATTTCTTATTTTCTTTTGCTATAGCATCTTCTTCCCATAGTTGCTTTGTCTTTACCCAATCAGGAGCTAAGCCTTTTATCTCTCCATCTTCTATTCTTACATTAACTTTCTTTCCCTGGATTAATACATTACCAAGTTTCTGTGGTAACATAAGTTCTCCTCTTTCAAAAAGCTTCCTTGTGAGAAACTTCATATACCCATTTAAAACAGATACAAAGATTTTAATATCAACTGGATTCTCAACCTGGGTCTTATAAGGTCTATAACTATCTCTTAAACTATAATAAGGTTTCATTATTTACTTTGTTCTTTTAGATTATCTCTTGAGTTATTAGTTAAATCTTCAATATTCTGACTGAACATTACTACAAGTTCCTGTAATGATAGTTCAATTACTGCATCTGCAAGATAATTATCTATAGGAAAGTCTTCTTCCAGGTAATCTACACATTCAATACATCCTTCACAACCACAATAAGATGGAAATTTAGATGCTTCTATAGGGTCTTCAAAGAGTCCTATAACAGATACTACTTTTAACTTACTTGGTGTAGAGATATATAAATATCCATCTTGTATAAAATAATTGATTTTCTTAGAAGTGAACTTATTACCTTTCTGTGAACCCAATGCATTAATACTAATTTCATCAATTTTTAAATCTCTGTCAATTGAACTTACACTCTTAATGAGGTCATTAGAAAGTCCTGATAAAGGTTTGGGTAATTCATATCTGCTTCTGAGAATGTCACATCCTCTTGGTGGGATACAAGGACAATCATGAGTAGGAACCTGTATCAATTCTACACAAGGCAGAGTCTGATAGTTCCATGCTGATATTCTTAATTTCTTTTTAGCTTCCTGTGATATAAGTCTTGACCTTACAGTGAGTAACTTATTATAGATATGTCTGTTAGACAATCTACTATCATCACTGTTTACCCCTTTAGAGTATAAGGATTGTACCCTCTGTATAAATTCACTTACTTTCATAATCTATTATAATATTGCTGTCCATCTAAATATAACTGAACCTGTTAAAGGTTCAAGAGTATTTATTGTAAATCCATCTTCAGTATAAGTATCTATAAAATAACCTACAGCTGAATTTTCATTTTCTGGAGTTATAATTACAGTATATTCATCACTATCCATAGTTGCATCTAATGTAACTATAAATGCAGATTGAGTAGTAGCAGTTGTAGTATAAATACCTTGTTGTATATCTTCTCTTAAAGCTAATGTACCACCTTTAGGAATAGTGAGAGTAGAATCTTCTAATAATGTAGATATATTTACATTTAAGAAAATTCCATTAAAATCAAAACCTCCACCATTAGTTAGGTTAATCCTGATTGGTACTGTACCAGCTCCACCTATTGAAAGAAATACATTACCTTCTCCATCATCATATATAGACATATTAGCATAGTTACCTTCTCCATCACTTGCAGTAAATCCTGGTACTGATATAAGTCCTGCAAGACTATCAAAAGATAGGTTATTACTTCCTTCAAATCCACCTGTACCATTATTTAATTGTATATTACCTATTCCACCACCAGAGGTAACTGGTGTTTGCGTATTTATGTCTAATTGTAATCTTGCTACTTGTAAAAGTAGTTTTTTTAATACTCCATAAACTTCATTTATATTCCTAACTTTATTATCTAAATTCATAAATATATTTTTTAATTGTTATAATCTGCTTTTTAATTCTTTTTTAACTCTTGATACAAGATTCTTAGTCTTATACATTTCGAAAGAACCATCTGGTTTAAGCCATACAATTCTTCTTGATTCTACTTTAAATCCACATTGCTCAAAAAGCAATTGGTATAAAGATAACTGTATTTGATATTTATTATAAGGACTATCAATAAGGTCTTTAAATGGTTCAAGCATTTTCTTACCTTTATAGTTCTTAAACAAATCTTCATTTGTCTTATAGTCTACTATAATAAACTTACCTGTTTTAGTATTATACAAAAGTATATCACAGGTACCAGCTATTCCAAATAGCTCAGAGAACATTTTAAGCTCAAACAGAAAAGGAATTACATGGTCCGGAATACTATCCCAGAAATTTATAATAGCCTGTTCAAATCCATTTGTAGCAGTATCACCTTTAGAGTATGTTTCTCCAAATGAGTGTGCCTGGTTTCCTCTGTTACATGCATTGTTTTTCTTATCTTCCCATTCCTGTAATACCTCTTCTTTAGAAATACCTCTTTTCCTTGCAACAAAGAAAGCTATCTTATCTGCATCAAAAGGTTCTGAGAATTTCTTTATAATAGAAGAGACAGAACTCAAGGTCCTGTCTCTATAGTTATAAGAATGTTGTTCTGAATTAAAATCCAGATTAGCAAAGAAATCTGTTACATGTTTCTTTTTACTATTTATATCTTTCATTCTTATTTTATGTTAAATTTCATTCTGCTTACTTCTCCTTCAATTTCATCAAAGATTTGAAGATAAGCTGTTTTTGCAATACCTACGAATCCAAAGTCTTCATGCCATGAATCTGTAGTTCCTACACTTCTTAAATACTCTACTTCTACACCTGGCATATCTTTAGCTTTCAAGAATTGATATTCAAAGCCATGATGTAAATCTCCTAAATACATCTTTCTGTGTGTAGTAGTTCCCCAAATCTCTTTGGCTTCCTGAGCCATGATAAGAGGTAACTGTGCAATCTTAGATTTCTCTTTATCTCCGTGAGCAAATCCAATTAAATTTTCACCAAACTTGATGTACTTTCTTTGTCTTCTTAAAAAATCAACTGTTACATTACTTCCTCTGAAAGCTCTTTCAAGCCAGTATCCTAATGCAGCAATCTTATCTTCATCATGGTTACCTTTAACCATTATTACATGTACATTAGGAGCAACTGTTGCCAGTTTAACTATAGTTTCTGTAATTACATCACAGATTGCATAGTAAGCATCTTCAGGAGAACCATAGTATTCCAGTGGTGTACCCTTCTTGGTAGTAGAATTCATTCCATTAGTATGGAATAAATCATTACCTACAGGAAATACAATTGTATCTACATTCTGAGAACTTAACTCTTTAATGATTTTATTAATAGTTCTTGAAAAAGTTCCTATATTTTCTTCTAATGTAGATTCAACTCCGCAAGAAGATTTAACAGGAAGTTTATCAAGGTGAGCATCATAAAGATTTACTACTCCAAGTTTCTTGCTGAAACTGAATTCTCCTAAATCAATATCTTCTCCTAAAGAGAAATCATCATACTTTTCGAAAAGTCTGTCAATTGCAGAAACAATAGTTTCTTCTTTTTCTTTTTCCTGTAAAACAGATTTATATTTTATCCATTCTCCTCCATTTGGATTAGTAGTCACAGAAGCTATTTTAAGCCCTTCTAAGGAATAATCTTTAGATTCTGGTAATACCTTTCTGGTTTCGAATAAAACCTGTCCTGTACCATTTAAAGTTTGTTTTACAGTAACCAAATCTAATTGGTGTCTTGTAGTTGTTTTTAAGAATCTTCTCCAAATATCATTTGCAGCAGTTCTTCTTTGTTTTGCAGAACCTTCAGGTCTGATTGAATGTCTTTCTGCTAAGTCAGACCATTTTCTAACTTTCCCTTGTTCCAGAACTTCTGAGATTAGTTCCCACTCATTTTGTTTAAATTGATTTTTCAAATCCATTTTTATATAATTTAATTTTAACTATGCAAAGTTAAAATTAATATTTGAATTAACAATCAAATTATAGCTAAATTTTAACTTTTTATTCTTCAAAATTAGCTTCTTTGTTAACACCTAATTTAGCTTTTACTATATCAGAAAGGTTTCCTATGAGTTCTTGTAGCTCATCTAAAATTGCCTTACTGAATGTACCAGATACACCGCATGCTACAAATATAATTGTATCTTCTTTAATTCCGAAATAATCTTTACATAAAATCCCTACGCAGAATGCAACAAACATTGATATTACAACTGAACCAAGGAAATCTTTAAAAGACATGTTTGTTCTGAGTCTATGTATTATAGACCCAATAGCTCCCCCTATTATGTAGGGGGAGAATTTTCTTAGATTCTCAACTAAGAATGCTAATGTTTGGTCCATATAAATTTATTTATTATGTAGCTATATCTGTAACTATTCCATTTACATATGTCAATACTATTTGATTACTTTCTCCATCTAATATTTCCTGTGTACCTGTAAATCCAGCAGTTGAAGCTTTCTCTAATCTTGATACTCTGTAGAATAATTCTTTAATAAGTTTCTTTAACTCATAGAAATTGTTTAATCTTTTGTCTAAGTTCATTTTGTTTAATTTTAATTATTATTATTATTTTATACTACTATTGTAATAGGAGAGCTTACCCAAACATCAGAAGAACCTGCTTCTGTTACCTTTGTATAAATAAGTCCTGCTCCGATAATATCTTTACAAATTACTCTATAGCCTACTGGTACACTTGAATATGTTGAATTTAATGTAGCAGAACTTAATGCTGTAGTTGTTGTATTTACAACACAAGAATAATTAGTAAGAGTATCTACATAACTCTTATTAACAGCATGTACAGCATTTGAAGGAGTAGATACTGATACTGTTCCATTTACTTGTAACTTAGAACCTGTACCATCATCTGTAGTAGTATTTGCTAATACTGTTCCTTTCAACAAAGTTTCTATTATAGTTGAACCTCCTAATACAACTTGATTATTTTTAGTAGTATAAGCTCCTGTTCCTACAGCAGTTGAATTGATTGCATCTACTTTTTGTAAAACATTATTTCCAGCATCAAAACCAAGAAAAGTATTACTTGTTCCTGTAGTTATTGTCTGTCCACTTCTACTTCCTAAACCTGCATTTTGTGCTCCTGTAGTAATACCATATAAAGATTGTTGTCCTACTCCTGAATTATTAGCAGCTGTAGTAGCAAAATTAAAACCAGCCCTATGACCAACCAGAGTATTATCAGAACCTGTAGTTAAGAATCTTCCTGTTTCATTTCCAAAAAAACAATTTCTATTTCCTGTAGATATTTGAAACCCTGAGTTATAACCAAATATATTATTGTTTGCACCATCTGTCAATTCAAATGCTGCTGTAAATCCAAATAAATTATTTCTGGTTGCTGTAAGTGCTTTTGTTGCAGTTCTCTCACCAAAGAACATATTTCCATCTCCTGTTATATCTAATAAATTAGCTGCATCAAAACCTGAATGATATCCAATATACATATTAGAATTAGAATTATTCCTGTATCCTGCATCTGTTCCAAGAGCAACATTAAAACTCTTATCAGTACTTCTTGAAAATACTGCGTAACCTACACCTGTATTTCTTGTACCTGTTATATTAGTAAGTCCCGCATTATATCCTATATATAAGTTTGCATATCCAGTTGTATTATCTCTACCAGCACTTGAACCTATAAAGAAATTTTCCCTACCTGTATCTGTAGCTATAGGTGTATTATTTTGTCCTGCATTTGCTCCTATAAATAAATTAGTACTATAATCTGATTTAATATTTATACCTTGTACTGTAATATCATTAGTAGTAGTTTTACCAGTAGTTGTAACTTTTTGTAAATCATATACAGGTAATTGTGATTCAGGAACTTTACCAGCAACTAAATCAGCTTTACCTGATATATCAGTTGAGTTACTTGTTATAGTTCCTCTTAACTTTCTAAGTTCTTTTATTATATAATCTATTTTAGCTCTTAAACTTAAATTTAGTGCATTCATTTATTAGGTGTTTATTGTTAATATATTAGAGAAAGCTATTTGTCCTTCACTGTTAATTCCTTTTAATCTGAATTCACAATATAAATCTGTTACAGGTGTAACATCAATTTCGCTATCTTTTTCATCAGGAGTAAGTATTACAAAATCCAAACTATCATTTTCATTTGTATCCAGTTTAGCCCAAAGCCATGTATAATCAACTCCATTACCTTCTCCTTCATTTACTATAGTACTAATTAGTCTTGCATCATTACCTGTACCTTCATAGTCAGGGTCAAAAGCTATACTAATTTGAAATGGTTCTGGTGGTCCGGCAACTACTATAGATACTGTATCAGTATCATCTTGCTGTGGGTCTCCATTATTAGCTGCATATAACCTGAATACGTATGTAGTATCAGAGAATAAATTAGTAACAGGAGTTCCCATACTTAAAGTTGGGTATACTATAATAGGTAAGCTTGGTGGAGTTGGTGTTGCAGATACTAATTCCCATGAAGGGCTACTAATAAAAGTGTTAAAATCTATTGAATCTCCATTACCATAACTTCTCACAAATCCTGAAAGATAAGTCTCAGTTGTATCTATTTCTAATTCCTGGTCTTCACCTGCATCAACAGTAAATGGAGTAACAGGTGGTTCAGCATCTGAAATCCATGTTACAGTATCTTGTGCTATATTCCCTAAAGTATCTGTTGCTGTTACTAAAAATGTATATAATACACTTGAATCAAGATTACTAATAGCGCAGTTTAAAGCATTTCCTGGAGTAAATATAGGGTCATTACCTGTATCCTCACTCATAGAGAGTAATGTCCATTCTACAGTATCTAAGCTTGCTCCTTCTTCTAAGTGTACTATAGAAGCAAGAAAATTACCAAAGGAAGTTGGTCCAACTACCTGATTCTCTCCTGCATCTATTGAGAATGCTGTTTCAGCATTATCTACTACAACTAATATAAATGAGTCTGAGTCAGTCTGTTCTGATTCGTTTGTAGCAGTAAATGTAAGTGTATATACTCCTATAGGGAATGTTGCAGAAAATGTAACATCATATCCACCTGTGTAACTTGTTACAATCTCATCATCTGAATCAACAGCTACCCATAATGTAGATACTATTGGACTATTATCACCACCTGCTATTTGTGTCGCACTTACTGTGCAAGTAGCAAATTCATTTTCATCTGGCATTATAATAGTCTGATTAGGACCTGCATCTACAATAAATTCATTTGTAACTTCTACTTCTACCGTATCTGTTGCTACTTGTCCTACATTATTTGTAACTGTAAGTTGGAATACTCTTGTTGTAAGAGCAAGTAATCCTGTTATACCAGTTATTAATGTATTAGGACTTGTTATAGTTGTAGATTGTCCTGATAGAACTTCCCATACTACTGATGTTATAGAAGTACCCATACCGAGATTTATTATACTTCCAGTTAATGTACTACTGGTTATATCATATGTTAACTCTTGATTAGGTCCTGCATCAATTTCGAAAAGCTCAAATAATAAGTTTAAAGTAGCAGATACAATATTAGATTCTACACTATTATTATCTACAATATGGTATTCAAATGTAGTTTCTAAAGGAAATGAATCTGATATAGTACTCTCCAGTTCAAATGTTAAATCTGCTAATTGGGAAATTAAAAATACTTGTCCTTCATATACAGGATTACCTAAATAGGTTAAATCTCCAATTAAAGGTAATGAGTCTATTACTAAAACTATTGGTGTAGAATAAGATATATTATTAGATATATTTATAAGACTATCATTAAATTCAAATTCAAAACTAACTAGTCCTTCTAATTGTTCTTCTCCCGGAATATTATATTCTGTATCTAAAAGAGTTATTGCTGATGGTGGAGTATTTATTAATTCCTGAATATCAGTAAGATTAATTCCAGATTTCCTGATACAGTTAAGTATAGGTTTAATGTAGAATTTACTATTTAAATATTCTGTCTCTTCTTCATCAGCAGATTGTGATAATTGTTTATAATATATAGCAAGATAGAACATCATTACATGTTCTTTAGTTACAACAGCACAATCAGACTGACCTAAAATTAATTGATTTGTAGTAGTACATATTAAATCATCTTGTAATCTACATCTGAAGTAAGGTATAATACTCTTATAGTATTCCTGATATAATGGAGAAGTCAGATTAAAATAAGTTTGATATCCATTAACCAGGCAGAGATTTTCATCACAGTCAGAGTGACAATTATCACATTCTTTACATCTGCACCCACATAAAATATCCTTTGTACTTTCTACAAGAGACTTCAAAAAGTTCTCGTAATATACAAAGGATACTGTAAGTGTGTCAGATTCATCATTTAGTGTAAGTACATAATCTCCATCCTGTTGTATTATGAATGTTACTTCTGCATTTTGTGCAAGAGTACCTAAGACTATATCCTTTACTTCACTACAATTATCCTTTTTAAGGTTGTAGCTTAAAGTATCTACACCTAAGTTTGTTAAGGTGTAGATATCTTTATTTTTTACTAATGTATGAAGTATAGCCATCTATTCTAATTTTTTATTAGATGGCTTATCATTAAGCTAAACCATCTGTTGCAACAGTTTTGTTGGTTGTTAACTCTACTGTAGCAGGGTTAGTACTTGCAGCGGCAGCATCATCAGCTAAAGCATCAAATCCAGAAGGTGCTGTTAATCTATCTAAGATAGTAATAAGAGCATTCCTTGTAGTTGTATCTGCTGCCGGAATTGCTATAATAGTAGCTTCATTGTTCAGATACTCAAGCCAGGCACCAATTGAGAATTGGTCATAAGTAAGAGCAATTTGGTCATACTTAGTTGCTGGGTTTATATAGTAAGTTCTTTCATCAGCTACTCCATTTAGAGTTGAAAGTCTGTAAGGACTGTCTCTCCAACCTTGAGCAATATATTCTTTTTGCTTTAAATCATAACCATTTCCTTCTTCAAACACAGCTTGCTGTGTTGTAACAAGAGTACCATTACATTTGAATCCTTCAATTTTAGAAGGGATAATAACAGTTTCTCTTGGGTAGAAGTACTTAAGATTAACTGCACTGAAGTTGTTTACAGCCTGTGTTACAGTTGTAATTCTTAAGTCAGTGTAGTAATAATCTGCCGGGTCTGTTTGTGTAGCATTGTAAGCCATAATAGCTTCTAAATCTGCATCAGATACTACAGCTCCTTCAGCTAAATCTCCAGACAATGCTGGAATAGTAGCATCAAGAATTGCTGTTCTTGCAATAGCTACAGCTGTAATAAGACCTGATGGGTCATTATTAATCTGTAGTTTCAAAATCTTAGTAATCTCATTTGCATCTCCTGAAGGACATGTAGCTTCACAACCTTTGCAGCATGATGTAACCATACTGTAAGTTTTTGTAAATTGGTTGTAACCCTGAGTCCTATAGATTTCCTGATTTCTTAATTCAAGTTTCAATCCGTATTCAGTTTCACAGTCTGCTGTATAGTCTCTCAACTCTACAATCATTGGTTGTCCTGGTGTATGTGGTCTGTAGCTATAATGTACAATATTTCTTTTTTGTACAGCTGTACCTGTAGACTTCATTACATCAGTAGTAGTTCCTGTAGCACCTGGGTCTAAACCTACAGCTACATAGAAATCTCTTACATTTGCAGTACCATCAATAGACAGGTTTGTATTTGCATCAAATACACCTATCTGACCAGGTAACAATGTACCTACTCTGGCACCAGTTGCCTTTACAGCCTGATTACCACTTGTTGCTAATACTTGAAACACATCATTGTTTCTACTCATAATTTCTTAATTTTAATTGTTTAAATTTATTTTTGCCTGTTTTATCTGGTAGTCTGGCATTTGCAGATTCCCAGTGGTTATAAGTACAGCTATATCTACAATTTCCCTGTGTGTGTGTTCTGGAAGTTCACAATTTTGTGTCCCTGTCAATACTGTACCATCAGGTAAAGTATAAGACTGGGTTGGTAAAAAGTCTTGGGCATTGTGTACATATAAATGTTTTCTTATATAATTCAGTCTTAATTGTTGTACAGTAAATGTACTGTCTGTAAATATTTTAATTCCTTTTTCATAGAATCTTATATTTACTTCACCCCATTCATAAGAAGACTTATCAAAAGGGCTGTCCTGAAACCTGTCATCATGTTGTCTTACTATAGCTCTCGCTGTTTTAGGACCACAATTTAATTTGTCAATTGTTACATTTGCTGAGATATAGAACATATAATCTTCTGGTATCTCTACATAATAACTGCCATCAGCTTCAAGTGTTGGACTTAAAACAAAATCATTGATTACTATAGTTCTTAAATCATCAATAGTTCTCTGACTTGTTTCGAAACCTAAGAAATTGTTTTGTCTTGGTTCAGCAATGGATTTTATGAAAATTTCAATAGCTTCATTCATTGACCAATCAATCTCAGGTATCCTCAGATTCCTGTACTGTTGTGAATCAACTTTATTAAGCTTTTGCTTAAAATCATATTCCATTCCTTTTATATCCATCTTAATTAATATTGCCTATTTTTGTTAAGCCTTTTACTACACTATCTGATTTTATTATATAATAGTTATTTACAAATTGTAAATAATGTTTTCCTTCATTGATAGCTATTTTTACATGAGGCCAGAAATCAGTTTTATCTATATCTAAGTTTCCTGTAATATCTGTTGGACATTGATATATATCTGAAATTTCTACTTGATTTATCTCTGATAATAATATATCCATCTTAATTTACTTTTTCTAAAACCTGTGCTTTTAAAGTCTGGTTTTTAGGGTCTATAAAATAATCCACAGTAGATTCAACATCAAATCCTAACTGGTCATCCATGTAGTACACAGCTGAACCATCTTTTCTAAGAACTTGTTTATGTATTGCTTCCAATACTAATGCATGAAGAGATGTTCTTGTCTTATCTCTTTGGATAAGTGTAAGTACTCTTTCAGCTCCTGCTGAATCAATTGCTTCATCAAGTTTTAAATCTACGTAATCATCTGATTGATGTCTTACGGATACTCCTGATACAATTTGTACAATCTCAGCCTTTCTTGTTTTTGTAAGTTTAGAGGCTTCAATAATAACTTTTCTTTTGATAGAAGCTTTTGAAGCTTTCAATTCTGTATCTTCTTGCTCATCAAAGATTACGAACAATGCATCAGGATATTTTCCTTCTTCATATTCTTTCTGTGAATTTGCAACCAGGTCATGTGCTTTTAATACTTTAACCTTTATTTCATCTAATGGTCTTGATGTATCAAAAATGTTTGTTTTGAAATCCAGCTTAATTTGTGCTGCTGGAGAATTCCAAAAATCATGAGCTTTTCCTAATGTATAATCAGGAGATAAATTATAACCTGTTGTTGATTCCAATCTTACTCTGTCCTCTGGAGACAAACCTGTAGCAAATTGTCCAGTCCTAAGACTTACTAATGCTTCCAGTGTGATTGGTCTTGAAAAGTTCTCTTTACCTTTCTTATTATGCCATCTTTCTTTCTCAATGGGTTTTACTTCTACTATTGCCATTTTCTTGTTTTATTTTATTAATGCAATCCAGGAAAGGCTTTCTCTCCCGGATTGCAAAGATATGAAATATATTATTATCCTACATTTCTTTTTAGGATTAACTCTCCACATTTAGTAATATCTTCAATGTGAACTCCACATATTTTAGATACGTGCATAGAGTAGTATTCTCCAGAGTGAGACATTAAAGCTCCTTTATTAGGTCCGTAAGGATTTACTAAACCACCTACATATCCAAATTTGTATCCATCTTTTTTAGATACTAACTTCACATTTGAATTACCACCATCTCCTGAGAAATCTAAGAAAGTAAATCTCATAGATTCTGTTGGGTATCCTGTGATAGGGTCAATTTCGAAGTTAATACTTCTGTCATCATACAATGGGTTGTGAACTAATTCAAGCTCAGCTCCGTTATGCATTTTGTACTGTACGAATTGATATCCGATAGAGTATGCATTTGTATGGTATTCAGATTTAGCAGACTGAACTGGATTGAAGTTTTGGTTAGCAATAACCCAACCTCTTTTATCCATGATATCCTGCATTGCTCTGTTGAACAGAATCATACCGAACTCACCTGTAAATACTTTAATTTTTCTACCAGAACCTGGTTTAACTCTTGAATAGAAGATATCAAGTAAGAATTCTTCAATCAATTTAGCAGTTAATTCAGTGTAATAATGTAAGTGAGAATCCTCAAGTTTCTCCTGAATACCTGAGAAGGTATCTACTGGTCTACCTGTTACGTTCTCAATAGACCTTGCTTTTCTGTTATACCAGTAAGCTCTCTCAAGCTCTCTGTACCATTGTTGCCAGTATTCTACCTCAGCGAATTTAACCCATGAATCATGAGTACCACCTTTTGAGTCTTGCATTTTAATAGCAAGTACTTCTTCAGAAGCATAGTCAGTTACCTGATATTTCTTTCTGAATTTACCCATAGAGTCTCTTAGAGTTAAAGGCATAGAGTACTGTGTACTACCATCCTCATTATCTCCCTCTCCATAAGTAGAGTACATTTTAGCCCATTGTTGACCTGAAAGTAAGTAAGTAACTGGTAAGAAAGCTTGTGGCTCATCTGATACCAACCTTACTGTGTATACCCAACCATTACCATGTCTTTGTGGGTCCTCCATAATTCTACATTGATACTTCTGTCCTGAAGTACCAGGTGTAATTACATCCCCTGCAACATACCAATTCTCATCAAGTTTGATTTTGAATGTAGTTTTGAATTGACCTGGAGTAGTGTTGGTACTTGGTTCTACATTCTCAATAACCACAAGTGGTTTTGTAGTAGCACCTTTAAGTCCCCATTCCCATTCCATTGTACCAATTGTCATCTCAGCACCTGTTCCCCAAGCAATACTTGAAAGAGGGTTATCTGAGTAGTAATTTTGAGCAGAGAACAACTGGTTCATCTTATTCTCAAATACGTGAGGTTTAGCAATTAAAGCAGCTCCCAAGTGATTTAACTCAGTCATGTTCGCGTGCCAAGGCATTTGTTTTGTTTTAAATTTTCCTAATGTTGCCATAATTTTTTATTGTTTGTTTTAATTAAATAGCTCAGCGAGATTCTTACCTTGTAATGAACTTCCAGAATTACTTGGTCTTAGTCCTCTTCTCTGCTCTATATCATTTTTAACTTTTCTTGTTTGTTTTGTCTTAACTGTTTTTTCAAATCCTGACATGTCGAAATCACTTTCTACTAATTTAGCTAATAATACCATTTTGTTTGTATCCTGGAATACCTCTGCTAATTTTTTCTGGAATCCTGTTACTGATTTTGTATCTGTAACTTTATTATCTTTCTTAGTTAAGAAGTTAAACAATTTCTGTTTCTCTTGTATACTAACTTTAATTCCTTCTAAATCATCTGTAGAATCCAAGAATTCTTTAATATTATTTTTAAAAGTATCTTCCTGTTCTTTTGCAAGAAGTTTATTTGTCTCAGCTTGTTTAATAAGAGCTGCTTTCTGTTTTTCTGAATCTTCTTTTAACTTATCATCATACTTCTTAGCAAATTTTTCTTTTCTTCCATTATCTGAGAGATATTGAAGTCTGTCCTCAATTTCATCTTTATCCCATCCTTCTTTAGCCAAACTGTATCTGATAACTTTATCTTGATGGTCTTCATCTTTGATATCTCCTGTTGGAATCTCTAAAGCTGATTCATATGTCTTAAAGAAATCTACTGTATTACCACCTTCTCTTTTGAATTTGATGAATGCTTTAGCATCAGCATCAAGGTCATTGGTAGCCCATTCTTTAAGTCTGAAATTTACTTCAGCTTCATATTCTTCTTCCTGTAATTCAAGTAATTTGTCTGCATCAATTTCTTCATCATCAGCCACTTCTACGTGTTTGAATAATCCTGTTTCTTTCAGGTCTTTGAAAATCTCTTTGTAACTGCCTTCTTCAGATGTGTCTTCTTCCTCCTCTTCCTCTTTACCAGTTTTAACTTCTGGTGTTTTGAAAGCTTCGAAATCATCTTCGTCATCTTCTTCTTCATTACCCGGAGTAGTAGTTCCTTTATTCTTGTCTTCTGCTTCTTTAGCAGCAGCTTCAGCCTTAGCTTTGTCTTCTGCAATTTGTTCAGGAGTCTTTGTATCTCCTAATCCAAAATAACTGTCATTCTCATTTTCCCAATCAAATTCCAGTAATCCTTTGTTCTTTTCTTCTGTTGCCATAATTTAAATGCAAATTTAAGATTAAATATTTAATATTTTTAAGTTTAAAACTTAACTAAGTTTATTTTTTAGCTAATAGCTTTATTATTTTTTGACTACTTTATTGCCTTGTTGTTGTTTGATTTTTATCTCTTTATCCTTCTGTTCAAGCTTCTTTTTGTCTGTTACTATCTGGTGGTCCAGTTTTTTAGATTCAAGCTCAATCTTTTTAGCTTTAATATCAGCATCAACACCTACTTTATAAACTTCAAGTATATCTGGTGTACCATCTTTATCAAGGTCTTTATCTTCATTAAATCCAAGAGATAATATAGTTTGTTTTTGTAAATCAATAACACCTTTAGCATCAATTTCTTCCATAGTATTCTCATGTTCAATTTCAAGCTTCTCTCTCTCCCATTGTCTGACTTTCTCTTGCTCCTGAGCTTGTGCTTCAAGTGTTTGAGATTGTTCTCTCTGAGTTTGCTCTCTTCTGTTATTTTCTGCTGTTTCAAGTAATTCTTCAGCTTCCTGGATAGACTCACTTCTCATTATTTTGATTACATCAGAAAGTTCAACTTGCTGATTCTGTAATGCAGCATGAGATAGTTGTTGTACCATTTGCAGAGCTTCATTAGATTTCATTGAGTTAGAAACAAATATTCCATAAGTTGAATTATCAAGTAAATCATAATCCATAGAAACTAATTGTCTTGACATATCATCAAGTACATAAGATAAGTAATTAGGCTGGAATTCTGAGTAAGCTACTTTAGCACATTCAATAAGAGCCTGTAGTACATTCTTCTTAATATTGTTATGAGTCTCAAAATAAGGTTCAAGTATATTAACTGATTGTGTAATAGCTTGTTGTGTATTTCTTACAGCATCATCTGATGCAATCTGTCCTTCAATAGCTTTTGTTATACCAACTGATTCTCCACATCTTCTTTCTATATATTCAGCAAGTGAGATATATTTCTGAATATCAGAAGCAAGTGACATATCTATTTCCTTAACAGCATTAGTTACATCAGTACTACCTTTGTTTCCTTCTTCATTAGGATTCATCCATCCAATCTTAGAAGTCTCAAGATAATACATCCATTTCTCCAGTGTAATACCAGATGATTTAGGAACCATATTAAGGTTCATATATAACTGTTTTCCTTTATCTGATGCAGTAAGTAATTCAATTCTGTAAAGCAGAATATTATAGAAGTACTGATAGTACTTCATTCTGTCTACAAGTGATGTTACTTCTGAGTTCAGATTATCATAGGCAGCACCTATGTAGGATAATTTGCAATTATACAAATTACCCATATCTTTATATTGTCCCGGAACTTCTCTTAGAAAAGCATATTTATCCTCTCCAATTTTATATCCTTCGAACTTAGTTATAATCCATTCATCTTCAATAGATATATCTCCATTGGCTGGATTAAGTTTGTAGCTTTCATCTACAATATCTTCTTGTATTTCTCCTGAATCTAAATCCTGATATTTTAGAAATCTCATTAATCTGAGTGATTTCCACTCAGAGTGTAATACTCTTATACCAAGAATGTTAGAAGTGCCATCATTTCTAAATGTAAAACTGCTGTCTGGAAGTGAGGATGCATGGCTATAGTCTTTATATATTTCATCAATTTCTTTATTTGTAAGTTCTGAACCAAAATGCTTAATTACTTCAGATGGACTCATATACATTTCATATGATGCCCATTCCCCATCTTCAATATAATCTAAGTCAGATGACTTATCATAATCAAATCTGAGTGGATTAACTACCTTTAATGTTGGTTCTCCATTAACAATACCTACCCAAAATATTTCCCTTCCCGCAATAAGTCCATGTTTCCATGCCTTATTAAATTTCATCTTTATATCTTCTTTCTGTATAAGATATTCTAATATCTGATGTGACAAAGTCTCAGCAGGGTCCTGATGCTCCCTTGTCATATACCTTTTAACTTCTGGTGGTGTCATAGCTTGCAGTTCTTCAGCTACAGCTTGTTGTACCTTTTCCTGCTCTTCAGGAGTAAGTTGTTTTCCTTTACTCTGTTCTGCGTATTTCTGTTCAATCTCACTTCTGATAGGAGCCATAATACTATTGATTACATACTCCCTGAGTTTACCAAACTCTGCCTGCTCTCTTCTTGTTGTAGCTTCTTCATTAGTTGCTACTACTTTCCAGGAGAAAGGTCTTTTCATTTCCATACCTAAAAGTGCTTTTACCTTACCAGATAAAATATCCTTATTTGTAAAGTCAGCAGGTAATTCTCCTACTTCTTTTCCAAATGGAGCACATACATGGTCAAAGTCAGACTTGTTAACTCTATTGTTAAATAAGTCATAATTTACTTTCATCCTTGTATACTCAGATGCAACACCACTCCCAGACTGTCCAAACATTCCTCCATTGGCAAAAGAGATACCATCCAGGTCATTCAACCTGTCCTTATACCACTGTTTGTCATTGGCATTTCTTTGTTTTCTTGTTAGCCTATTCTCAGGGCTAATGAACTGTTCTGCCATAATTAATCTCTTTTAAAAAATTTATCCATCATTTTTACTATATCTTCAACTTTGTCATTTTTACTATCTGCATAATCTTTTCCAAGGTCATCTTCCTGTACCTGGAACATACACATCATAAATGCCATAACTCTGTCAAAATTACCTTTCTTGTTATACTGTATTAACTCTTCAAGTAATCCTATTGAATAAATCATATCAAGATTTAAAATAGGATTTCCATTTTCATCATAATCTCTTATCTCAAGTAGCCATTCTTTAATATATTTCTCTCCATCATCCTTGATTTTATCAGGCATATGAATACCATATATCCTGGCTACAGTAGAATTCTTAACAGATTTAGATATTACTGCGTCTGGTTGTACTGCTAATTGGTCCAGTCTTCTTACTCTTCTGAAGTAATTCTTTACGTGAGTTACCTCATTCTCATGCATGATTTCTGCATTATATAAGTCTCCAAGTAAAGATGCTATTCTGTTTACATCATCAGCTTCCTGAGGTCTACCTACATACTCTGCTACTATTATATTTCTTGCATAAGAGAACTTATGTGAAGTCTTATATACATATATAGCAGCTAAGGATACACCTGAAGACAAATCCTGTCTGTAAGGGTCATAACCTATTTTATATAAACCTTTAGGTGGATTATCTATTGGATACTCATATATAATAGGGCATCCTGATAAGTCATCAATCTTTGGTTTATAATTAAGTACTGGTTGTAATTGATTCTTTAAATCAGGAGTTGCAACTACCTTTCCTTCTCTTCTTTCCAGATATACAGGAGTACCTTTTTTAAGTTGTAGCTTCTCATGTATTACTTTATTAAGTTGATTTCTTAATTCAATAACAGGGAAATTATTCATAGACACTGTTAAGAATGCTTCTGATGGACAGAATGGAAACTCTTGCACGTGCTTCTGTAATGTAAATGAAGAGTTAGACTTTTCTAAAATTATTTTTCTTCTCTCCATTTCAAATTCAGTAGCAGCCTGTATATCAGAGTTACCCTGTTCATCATAGAATCCTTCCATATTCCATGTTACAGGATGGAAGAACCCACATGTTGAATTCTCTGCATTCTCATCCCATATATTAATAAATGGAAGTAATCCATGTACTTCAGGATTATAGAACATATCAGCAAAATCAACTGTTCCTGATTCCATATCTCCACCTGTTCCAAAGATTACAATTTGTCCCGTAATATATGAACCAGCAGTTAGAGCTGGTACAATAGCAGCAAATGAATCTTTAAGATTAGGGAATGCTCCTGCCTCTTCAAGCAGAATTATCTTGGCATCCTTACCTCTGGCAGCATCAGGATTATCTTTAAATGATAGAGCAAATACTTCTGATTTGTATCCCTTCTCAATTATAGTTCCATTAACTGTAGTTTTGTAAGATGCTTTTTTGTGGTCTTGTTTATCTACATAATCTCTTGACTTAGCCCAACCAGTGTGCTCATTCATAAAGTTTAGATAATCTGAAGTCATACCCATAGTTCCTTTAGGATAAAGGAATTTCTTTTCTGTAGCTCCAATAATTACCTGAGCATTTCTTTCTGTATTGTATATGTTAGCACATACTGCTCCATTCTTATATGAATAACCTTTCCTTCTGGACTTACCTACTATCATATGGTATCCACCATTAAGATAGTCAGGGTGTATTTTAACTTTAAGTTTTAATCTGTCAAATACTATATCTGATATAGCATCTCTTTTTGCTTTTGCTTTTATGTATTCAGGATTCTCCTGATACTTATCTCTTAATTCCTTCTTAATTATATCAAGCTCTGCCTGATATTTAAAGTAAGCATCTTTCTCTGATTGTGAGGTTTCAACTTGTGATTCCTCATTGAACACACCATTCTTAGCTATCTCAAGACACCAGAAATAATCATAATCACCATCCCAGAAGTCAGGTTGTTGTGTTATTTTCTTTGATGCTTTAGAGCCTTTGATTTGCTCTACAATCTGAATCTGTGTAAAGTTAAGATAAAAATAGTGATGTCCTGTAATCTTCTGGTCCTCTACTATATATCCTTCGAGACATCTTCTTAGTTGTTCTTCCCAATAGGTAAACCAATCTGGTGTTCCGGTAGGAGCAGTACAAAAAGTTCCATTCTTCTGAAACTTAATTGCTTCTTCCCTGAAAACAGAAGAATCTATCCATCTACCATTTTTATCCCTTATCATCACTATCTATATAATATATTCCAGATTTCCAATCCCTGAAATAAAGTAGTTTTTCTCCTTTTATCATCATATTCTCGTAGAAATTTTCTCTAAAATAAACTCTACATCCTTCAAATTGTGCTACTTCATCTCCTGTAGAATATAAGATTATACCTGAATATAATACTTCAGGTTCTACACCAAATATTAAACTTTTAACTTCCGCTATATCTCTTCTTACAACTATAGCTCCTGGTGGTAACATTATCATACTTCAAATGGGTTTACTTGTTTATTACTTCTTGTTTTTGTTGTTTCAAACAATTCTTGCTCTACTTTCTCTTTCATTGCATTAATATTCTGTAATACTTTCTCAGTATCAATCATTGCTCCTGTTATATCTTTTGGTTTATATATAGGTAGTCCTGTTCTTTCATTCTTTGCATTCATATCGAATGAATCAAAAAACTGTTTCATTTTATTAGCTGCATTTATAACAGATATAAAATAAGAATATGTTTCAGAAGCTTCTTTTTGAAATTCTGCCACTTTAATCAATCCTTGTTCTATTAATTTATCCGGATTCCATCCTTCAGGTAAAAATTCTTTTACTAATCTTAAATGTCTTAAATCATCATCATAACCTCTATATGGATTGTCTTTCATTTTTGAAGACATGAATTCTATATAAGTAAATTCTTTACTCGCTAAAGATTTTATAGGTGTTGTATCTCTTTCCCAGATTGTTTTAAAAGGTTCTATTAAAAGTGTATTAGGATTAGGTTTTACTATACCGTTTTCTACTGTAAATAATATTCCCATTTAGTAGCTTATTAAATGATAAAGCATATTATAGTTTTCTTCTAAAGTCTTTCCTGTTGGCTGTTTAGATAATTCTAAAGCCATACTTAACAAATATAATTTTTGTTCTGTTGTCATTTTATTAATTGTATCATATTAAACAATATAATATAGTATTCAGGTATTGAGTACTTATCATTATTTTCGTGCATCTTAGATGCTATTTCAATTAATTTCATTATTTTACTATTTTAGCTGTGAAACTTATAACTTCTACTTCCCCTGAAGTGTATGTAACAGTCAGAGCTTTTCTTACATATTGATATCCAGGATTTATTGCCAGGTGTTTTGGTAATGAACCACTTTTAAATGTTACTTTAAGCTCTCCTGTTTCAGGGTTATACTTCTTGTAATATGTACATGCTCCACAACTTGGTTTTACTTTCTCTATATCAAGTGGTCTTACAGACTTAAACTTAAATACAGTTCTTGATTTCTCTTTTACATTACCAAGGTTAATTAAAATATTTTCCCAATTCATATTGTATTTATTACTATTTCAAATTTATTCTTTCTATTTAACAACCATATTAATCCTGTATTCTTATCTAAGTATAACCAACCTTCTACTAAAGAATTCCATTGTTCTTTATTAAGTATTGGTGGATAACAAGGTTTCTCACAAGATTTATTACACATCTGAAGAGCTGTAGTTTTACATCCACATAACTCACATTGACCATCCGTATAGCATTTAGAATTCATCGAATTAATTCTGCAATCTATTTGTTCTCTTATATGTTTTTTAATTAAATAAGAAAATCTTGAATCATACAATTCATATCTGATATTTCCTTGTAAATAATATAAAATATTTTTAAGATTTATTTTGCTCTTCATTTTTTAAATTTATTATCATATCTAAAAGACCACTCAGTTGAGGAGACTCTTTTTTTATCTGGTCTAAAGCCAGTTTGATATTTTCTTCTGTTAAATCTTTTTCATCTATACCCCAATCTTTGAAATTGGTATTAAATGGTTTCTTCTCTTCTTTCATAATTGTTTAGTACTTTTATTCTTTCTTCGTATCTGTGTTTTGATATTAACTGATTCTCATAATTCTTTATCAGTTGTATTTTAGAATATTTAACTCTGCTTGCTGAAACTTCGAAATTACCAAAATATTGGAATCTCATATTCTTCATAATGCCCAGAGTCATTATTCTTTTTAAGAGCACAAAAGGACTATTACAAATAATCTTAAAGTGCTCTAAATCTAAGTCATATTTGTCCTTTACTTCTTCATAGTATTGTTCTATATTACTTGTTGCTGATTCCATTAATTACCTCCTATAATTTTTCCTCTTGAATTTTCAATTTCTGTCTTAGCTATATCCATCAGATTAATATCTGTTGGAGCATTAACTTCTGCTTCAATCATTTGTTCCCTGATAGCCCTGAAATCTGAGCTTCTCTTAGCATCTATTGTTTCAATCTCATCTAAAAATCCTGATAGGAAATGTTCAAGCTGAGGTAAAGTGGCTACAAAGATACAATATTCCCAATTGATATCAACTGCTTCATTTTCATTATCATCCAGGAATTTATAAAATAAATTCTCTTTTTGATGATTGTTTGCCTTAGCATATAACTGCTCAGGTCCTAATTCTCTTATGTATTCAAGAATAAATAATCTTGAAATTAAATCTGATGGGTGTTGTAATTTAAACATCTTCTCTACTTATTTGGTCTAATTGCTCTATAATTTGTTCCTCTGTTAATTCTTGTGTTCTGTTTCTTCTTCTTTGTCTTCTTGTTCTTGGTTCTTCAATTATTTCTACTGTACCTTCTCTCCTACTATTTCTCCAGACAATTGGAGATTGTTGTATTCCTAATCTAGTATATTCCTCTACTTGCTCAGGAGTCCAAAATGTTGTTAATGAGGTACTAATTGGTAATTCTGATATATCCATCATTATTGGTGGATGAGATTCATTATAACCTATAAATGGACTTACTGGGTCTACATATTGTCTCTCTCTTACCACTTCTCCATCATCAATCCATGAGACAGTTCTTGGAGACCTGTCAGCATACTCATCTTCATTGTATGGGTCAAATCCACCTATATATCTTCCAGTTGGAGGTGTTTCCCATATTCCTACTTGTTGTCTTAAAACTCTGTTAAATTCTTCCATACCTCTTCTACCAGTATATGCAGTTATCATTCTCTCCTGATTCTCAATTACCTGAGGTGTCATTAATTCTTCAAGTCTCTCAGCTAAACCTCTTACTGAATAAGGATTTCTGTCTTTCCATAAACCATTCTCAGTTATCATGAACTCAGGTTCTTCAAAGAAATTTACATCTGTTTCCTTGTCTTTTCTTTCTTCATCCCAGAAATAACCAGGTGTTATTTGCATAAGAGATTCATTAAGTTCATAAAAATTATCTGTTGTTGTCTGCATCTATCTCTAATTTAAATTGATATAATTGCTCTCCTTTTTCAGGAATAAGAATAGGAAGTATTGAAAACTTCTTATCCTCTACTTCATAAATGAAGCCTTTGTCTCTTAACTGGTCCAGATAATTACCTAAACCACCGGCTGAAATGCCTACCCTTTCCCTTACTATTTTTCTTCCTGAAGTCCCAAATGGGTCTTCTGCTATATCTCCCTCTAAAGACATGAATCCAGCTAATACTTCAGCTTCCTTCGATGTCATTTGTATTGGTAAGATATGATTAATAATAAGAAGATGCTTTCTGTAAAACTCCTCCTTATTAAGTTTTAATGTCTTTCTAATTATTTTCATTCTATAAAATTTCTTATAGCTGTTGCAAACAGCTCTATGTTTGTTCTGAATTCCTTATGTGACATAAAGAATTTGAAGTCAGTATCACCCGGACAATGATATCTTGTACAACTCATAGTGTTTATTACTTCCATTATCTCATGACACATAATCATAAATACGTATATATCATTACCATGCTGTAAATCATAAGTTCCTATTGTTATCAAAGGATTATCAAAAGTAAAAGAACCACCTGAGTTGGTTTTATCATATTTGATTTTGAAATCTGTTGAACCTATAGTAATCTTCTTTGGATATTTTAACTTCATATGTTTCTAATTTGATTATGCAAAGATACAAACTATTTTTACACTACAAAGAAAAATATGAATAATTTTTAATATTAATCTTAACATGAACTTAGATATGTTAAATTAAGCTATTAGAAATGTTAAAGTTGATTTTAGAGGTCTTGATTTAGTTTTAATTCTGTACCTTTGTCACAGGTTCAAGCAAAGCTGGAAACCTGAAAGGTTTAGAGGGTGGTGTGTTTATAAGAGAGGAGGGAGACTTTTGTGCCTCTCCCGGAAAACAATTTTGTATAAGGTGTATCTTTAATTAGGTACACCTTTTTTGTTACCACAAAATTTTGTAATAAAATTTTTTAGAAAGTTAGTGAATACGTAATCTAACTTTAAAAAAATTTTTTACCTATACTGTGAATACGTAACTGTCCTTGAGAGAAGCACCCGCACTTATTTTGAGTTCGAAACACCCCCACCTATTTTCAGTCTAACTTAAATTCTTCAGCCATGAAATTATTCTTGTACTTTCTCTACTCTGGTATCTTATGTTGCTCTGGTTTCTATGCTTACTTCTATCAGACACAACAATCTAAATCCATGCTGTGTCTTGTGTGTATCCTTGGTGCCTACCTGTGGTTACAAAGTGAGCTAAAGAAACATGTACAACTATAGTATGATATAATACCACTGAATACCCTCACTTATATTTAGTAATGACAAGCTTGTAATTCGGTGTAATCCGTAACCACTTAATAGTCCGTAAGGTAGCTATATCATTACATTATTATAACAAGTACAGTAATAAGCGTTCAATCCGTAAACCATGCTAACCACTAGGGAAACTTCGGTCACTTCGTAATTACTGTACTTATCTTTTATTAACCAATAACAACACAATCATGACACACTCAAAGAAATCCCAAATGGCAGCAGATGTATTTCTTGCTATTGTACTTACTTCATTCAGTCTGCTATGTCTAATACAGCAATGTGCAGATATAGTAGCAATTGGTATTGTATTTACATGCTTATCAGTAGTATACTGGTACAACATAATTAAAGAGATTTAATTCTCTTTTTTTATTTGTTCCATACACTGAACACCCTCACTTATTTTTGCACTTATTGAATTAGTGTATAAAAACCCTTTTAATAATCCTTTAAATAATCTTATTATGAGCACATCAAATGTTAAAGTCACTGTAGTGGCACATCCAACCACTAACTTGGTTATTACACCAAGCACAAAGAATCCTGAGTGGGGGACATTCAGAGTGGACTCTAAAAATGTATCTATGGAGAATGGTATCTTGAATATCAATTCCAGAAGTGCATTTGTCAGAGGTAAACTCGAAGACTTAGCTCAATTGAGCTTATCAGCAGGTCAGGTATTACCTGGGAAGATTGTTAAGAGAGAGTCTTTTGACCCTTTCTATGAGAATCAGCCAAGCAAAATCAATCCTACTACTAAAGAGGTTGTCCTTACCAATGGTAAGCCAACTTACTTAGAGTTTGTCTACTCGGCAGACCCTGATGCTTTAGATGTGTGGGTTGGTGATACACCTGCTACATTAGCTGCAAAAGCTGCTAAAGAACTTGAAGCACAAACTACAGGTAATTAATACCTGATGTATTCTATCAAGTCTAAGTAAATAGGGAGTGTGATTACACACTCTCTGTTTATTTTTATGCTGAACTACTACCTAAATATTGTATTGTGGTTACAGGTTCTTTCTTTAAGGCTCCCTTATTGTACCAACACTGAACTAATTCATGTTCTACTGTAGTAAATACTGATAAATTATGTTGTGGATATGCTGCTCAGAATAGTACTACTCCATAACAATCACATTTCAAATCACTAAAATAACTCACCATAATATAACATAGCTAAATCATGAACAATCACTTCCATATGATAAACCTTATTGTAGGTTTATTATGTTTTTTATGTCTTGTAATAAATTCATTATTAATACATGATAATTACAAATTACACAGAAATACAAGAATATCTTTACTTATAGCTGGAATAGCTAACATAACTTTCTTTATACTAACCATCTAATACAAACACCATGAAATATCAAGATATTAATAAGTATTTAATACAATGGACAACATCAATATTCAAAGATATGTCTATTGGTGAGACTAAAGCAGGTCATCATGTGATTACTAATCATGTGAAAGTAGGAGATTTTAATGATGAAGAATTAGAAACATTCTGTCAAAACAAAAGAGATTTAAAAGTCATATTTTTATATAATGTACAATTTGATTATAAATCAGACTAACTTAAACAAAAAACACCATGAAACACCTTAAAATAATACTCATCTGTCTTATAGCTTTATTTACATTAGGCACATTCTGTATGAATGTAGACATGTACATAAACAGAGTTAAACCAGCTAAGTTTAGAAAACATTTACCATCAAATATCTATACTGATACTTACAAACGTAGTACATTAATATGGAATGAAGATGATGAAGCAATACCACCAGTAGGTGGATTATGCCGTGTTGATTTCATTGAAGGAAATACAGTGTATTTATTACCTGTTGAAGATTTAGGTGTTAAGCCTGAATATACTCTTGAGATTATCTCACAAGATAGTGTTAAGATTAAGTGTGACAATACAGTATACAAATGTCATATGAAAGACATTCAAAATGTATTACTCAAAGATAACTTATAAATAACCATTAAACACCAACAAAATGATAACAATTACAGTTACAGAGGAACAAATACAGGAAGAGTTCAACAAATCAATGGAGAATTTATTTTCCAAAGGTAATTACAGTAATCCTGTAAAATCAATACTTGATAACCTATTAGGTTATTCAGGTGCAATGAAAGGTGCAATGGGTGACAAGATTAAACAATATCTTGAAACACAAATTGAAACACCTGATTTTCAACAGTTATTAGGTAAATCTATAGCTGATGAAATGGCAAGAAGAGTTGTTGATTCACTTGATAAAAGTAATAAATAAAGCTCTCATTTTCCACATACAAATTCCTTCGACTCATAAAAATAGAATTAAAACTGTGGATTAACTCACACTATTTATAGTCAATGAGGATGAGAGTTTCAGAATAAGGGATATTGTTACCAGACATGGTTGAGCAATAGTCATTCAAGGAGAAAATGTATGAAAGTGACTACTGAAGCTGATAATGTGTCAGTGTGCTATTGAATATAGTTAACTCTCTAATTGAGAGCTATAATTTGATACTAAGTTTAAATAGCTACTCCAACAATACCCTAAAATACAGAAGAATAGTACTCTTAAAGCTGAGACACGCAAATACCTTTAAGGTATCGAGTTGATAAACATCTGGTAAAGCCTATGACTCGTAAAGAGTCGGAGGTGTCAACACTATTCTTTTTTAACAATACCAGCTAAATAATTACATCCTAATAGAAGGTTTGAAACCTTCTTAGGTCCTGTGGTAAGGATGACAAATGCTCTAAGGTGTGAGTTCCGGATAGTAATTGTTTAGTTTAAAAATAACCACTTAAATAAAAACCCAATGAAAAAACGCAGAAGAACAGGTAAATTAGTATATTCTACTAATCCTGACAGACAAAGATTAATACAGTTGTTTGAAAGCAACCGTAAATAATACCTTTTTGACCCCAAATCAAAATCAAAACTGTTACCCGTCCTACTTATTATAAAGCAGTAGGGACATATATTGGTATATGTGTGTACAACATGTATCTGTAATTGTGAATTAATTACTCACATTAGTATGTTTATTATACGCGTAAGGTAACAGTTTTAGTAATGTATCATAACTCACTTCCCAAGGGTGAGCAATTATAATAAGAGAGTCTTAAACTGGAAAGATACCATAAGACACGATGGTTCTATGCTTATTATAATTGAATACAGAGGGCTAAAACAAACAAAATTAAATCACTTACTTGAAGATAGACAATATTGCAAAGTTCTCTTGAATGAGATTACATAGAAATATGTACATTATATACTGTATCAGCAGTTGTGTTTATTGTAGAGGTATTTACCTGTTACAAGGTTATTAGAGTAAATAGACTAAGAATAATAATTGCAAATAAAATTCTTCAATTTTCTGAACTCAAAAAGCTTAACTGTGTCGTGAGTAGAAAAAATATTCCACTGAAATTTGGATAAGTGATTTTTAAAACAAAGTCAGGATGTAAAAGTTCTCCATAACCACACTGACTATAATAAAATACTGGAATGGAAGAGAGTAGAACTCTCAAATTAAACTTCTAATACAGGTATTCAGTTGTAAGCCCTGAAAGTATTAGTACTTAACGCTGAGACTACATCCGTATTATAAAAGTGTAGAAAAGTAGAGCTATCAGAAGTTTATTATTAAAACTCTTGTGATGTTGATTTAAAATCCAATTATGAGAAAACTATATGTTATGTATCTGAGGATGAGTGACACCAGAATAAGAGTTTTATTTTAACTATTGTAATACCAGTTAAACACCAGAGACGATAGAAATATCCTAAATTGAAAAAGTAGTGAGTGTCTCTGCTCCATACTACTTTAAGGGTTAAATTACAATAGTTATTTTTAACAACTAAAACAAATTAAAATGAAGAATACAGAAATAATTTGTACTAAAGGAATTTATAGGGGTAGTAATCTCTATTGTTTAGAGGGAGACATTTTAGAAATTCAAACAACAAGAAACGGAAGTTTGTATTTAACTCCTATAACAGGATATGCTGCGGACAGAGGAATTATAGAATTTAAAACCAATGCTAAAGAAATTGTTGAACATTTTACCTCAATTAACAACTAAAACAAATTAAATTATGAAAACATATTTTAAATCACTATTTCCATATAGATGGATACTTATAATGATATTTGAATTTTTAATGCTTTTTGTATTGTTGTGTGGAAAACAATTGACAAATGATGATTCATTTTATGATATATTATTAATTGGTAATATTCCGTTTTGGTTTATTATAGATTATATATTTGGTATTGGTCAAGAAAATATTTACACAAGAAATAAAAAGAAACCATGAAAACAATACAAAAGAAATGCCAGGTTGTATTATTGCCTACTGATAAACCTCATCCACAATTATTTATACATCAAGGTTTAGGTTGTAAAGAACAAAAAATTAGTTCAGGACAAGGTATGCAACATCATATTGAAATGATGAAAGTAGGTGTATCTAAACCTCAACATCTATACATCCTATCAGATGAAGAGATTAAAGAAGGTGATTGGTATTTAGATAATATTCCTAATTATTATTCTATTGAGCAAGCTATTAGTGATTGGGTTATAACAAAAGACCATAAAAAAATCATAGCTACAACAAATCCTGAACTTGAAATAAAAGTTGAAGGAGAATTTAAAACTTTTTATAGTGGTAATTTTAAAGCTAAAGGTTATAAACATTTACCAAAACCAACAGACAAATTTATTCAAGATTGGATTGAAAATGGTTGTCCTGAAATTGTGAATGCTGAATATATAAAATCATTTGAAGTTATCAGTGAAGGTAAAATTGGATTTCCGGAAGATACAATTAGTTGGTGGAAAGAAATTCTTAAAATTTCATCAGACAACACAATCACTTGTAGTTTTATTGAAGATGATTATTCAGACTACGAAGCTTATTGTGAGATGATAAAAGAACTATCTTGTGGTCAAACTAAGTGGATAACACCAATGTCATTCGAAGAATGGCTAAAAGAAACTATAAAAAAATAACTATGAATCCACCAGAACCATGTCCACCACATTCAGAATGTTGGTGTGAAGACAAGCCACCAAATCATCCTTGTCATGACCAGTATGTAGGTATTGATAGTATTGTAATATCTATTATTATGATTATATTAATATGTTATTATACTATAAAAATGAAAAAGTTATGAATTACTACAGATACAAGAAACTAAGTAATATTCTAATGCCTTTTAATTGTATATTTGGAATTACATTAGTAGGCTCCTTTTTTACATATTGGTATTTATTTCCAGTACCTGTAGGTTTGTTTGCATTAAACTTATGGTTTTTTGATAAGACGCATAAGGTAGATTTACTTAGAATGCAAGTAGAAGACAGGCAGATGAGAAAAACACATGACTGGTTAGGTCATGGAGACGAATATAGAGACACAGATGTTTGGAGAAATAAAGAAACAGGAAAAATAACTGAGAGATAAATTATGAAAAACACAAACAGTCAAGCAGAAATAGGAATGAGAGTATTTAATACTTTATTCCCAAAAACAAATAAGTAATGAACTAGAATAAAGCATTTAAGGGTATGATTTATATAATTCTAATTGGAGTTATTTTAATTGTACTATCAAGAATCTTAAACTAAAACAAATAAATAATCACTAAATAATAACACCATGAAAAAACTTTTAACAATCTTAGTATTACTGTTAGCATTAAGTCTGACAGTAGAATCATGTTCAACATGTAAATCTTCAAAATACCGAAGACAACATCATTTGTAAACTAATCATGTGCAATAATACATCCAACAAAGGTAAATGTCTTTATCAAATGATATCAAGATATTTGGGACAATGTATATTCTGCTATAAAATCAAAAGAATATGAATCCACAACAACAAATTAAATATGCACTTGAATTAGTACGTATTGGTATCTTTAACTTTTAAGTTATGGGACATATATTATACACTATAGGTTGCGTCATATTAATTGGCGCAATCTGTGGTTTAGCAGTTACAGCTTCGTGGATAGTATATAAAATATACTTTTCAGATGAGGGTTAAACTCAAAACCATACACACAGCAGGTAGAATACCTTTTCTTAAAAGGTTATCATTATACCTGAAAGATGGTTCATCAATCAAATTGCATTTAATACTGCATGATGATTTAGATGAGCCACATAGTCATCCTTGGGACTTTAGTTCATTAATTCTCTTCGGAGGATATAAAGAGGGTGATGTTAAATACTCTATAGGAGATATTAACATGAAGAAACATTACCAGACTCATCAGATAAAACTGTTGAGATTCATGGGATTCAGAGTACCAACATTAACTATTGGCATTTACACAGAAAAATTAACTTTGTGTTCATTTTGCCAGGATTTAGGATATTGCAGAACAACAGGTAAACCATTATAGTTATGGAAGCATTTATAATTTATCTTATTGGATTTCTTATTTGCTATGTCTATATCAAAAAGAGAGTCAGAGAGAAACATAATAATGATTGGTCAGATGTAATTTTTACATTCTGTATATCACTATTCTCTTACTTAGGTTGGTTAGTTATGATAATCTTTATACTTAAAGAGGACAAAAGAAAACCACCTAAATTCCTGTAATATGAAATGGTATGTAATAGCTTTAGGTTATGCTACTGTTGTCATACAACTTCTATGTATTATACATTGTGTTACTCATGAACAAAGTGAGAACTATTATGTAACTGCATTAGGAATAGTGTTACCAATATTGTATGTGTATTATTTATACAAACAATCAATTAAAAAAGAAAAAATAACAATTAAATAATTCAGAAATCATGGCAGAAGCTAAAAACAAATTTGAGAAAAACTTATCTCAAGCTCACAAAGATATTATCGGTAAAAGAGCAAAACTATTCTCTCAATCAGCACAAGATGCACAAGAAGACCTCGTGAGAGACCTTCAAAGAAGAAAAAGAGAACTTGAAACCAAACTTATGAATCTTGATGATTTATCTCCGGATTCAACAATGAGCCTTAAAGTCACAAGAGATGGCTTTGATGCTACTGTGTGGGTGAAAGAAGTTCAAGACACAAAAGTAAAACTTTCTATTCTGAATGTAGAGCTTGAAGTAGCTGTTGCAACTCAGAAAGAATATTTCGAGGTATAATGAAAATTTACCTGGCTAAATCTCAAATGGCTAAGACAGATATTGTTTTAGCCATTAAGAGTTACCTTACAGGTCAGGGACATCAAATCCTTGAAGCTACTTCACCTTTTGATGTGACAGAAGACTCAAAGAAACTGAATGAAGCTGATTATGTTATTGTGATTCCACCATATCTGAATGGACCTGCTCAATCAGAGAAAGATGAGTTTGAGTGTGAATCAGAATCTGTACTTGTTGGTAAAGGTATAATGTCTCAGATTGAAAATGTCAAAAAACCAGGTAAGACTTATATCTTATGGAGTTATCCTTACGATGTAATTGACTTTTATGATACTTTCTTTGCACCTGTAGTTAAAGTTTTTCCACTTACTGCGGATAATAAGGAAATGATAAGAGAAGATTTTGGATTTGAGTACCTTGAGTTAGGTTCATGGCAACACAGCTATGGAATTGCAAATATAAGGTTGTCTGATGAAACCACTATTCATAAGTGGGCATCTGTATCAAATCCATGTGATGAAATTTCTCTAATTGATAGTTATAAAGTAAGTCTTCAGGATTTTGGTTACAGAGGAACCAGAGATTTTACAGATGTTGTCCTGTCACAATCAAATGACAGAAAGAAACTACTTGTAACAGCAAGTACATTAGGTCTGTTATGTAGATAGAAAATTCGTTTAATTTAAAATAAATAAAAACATGTCAAAAATTGTAGATATTACAAAAGATGATTTAGGTGAAGCCCTAGGCTGTTCACCTGAGGAATTACAAAGCTTTCAAGATAAAGCTGTTGATTTCCTCAAAGGTTTAGTTGAAAAGGTCATGAGTGCTGAGAAAGAACAAATCAGTGAACATGTACAAAGAGTAAATTTAAGAAGAGTTGATATCCTGAGTGCTGTTGAAGATACCTTCAATGAGAAAGAAAGATTAATCATTTGTACAGGTTCATTTGAAAACCAACTTCAAGAACTTGTTGACATTGAGCAAAAGAAATCAGTAATGAGAGAACTTGCTAAAGAGCTTGGAATCAAGCTTGACTCTGAAGGTAATCCAATCATGCCAAATTTCGAAGAGCTTACAGATGCTTTAAACCCGGACAATGATAATGCCGAAACTCCAGAGAGTGAAGTAAAAACTGTGGGTCACACAGACCCACAAAATGCAATATAACCAACAAAGGCAAAAGCCTGGGAAGAAAGTAGTATAATAAGTTTTGGTACTACATATTGCCTAAATTAAACAATTTTAGAAGGTAAAGCCTGTCAATGGTTAATTCCTTCACATTCCCCCTGTTTTGGTAATTATAGAAGGCGGACACATACCACGCGAGACTATTAGGTATGTGATGAAATTATCATTATTGTCGGTGTGAACAATGGGACAGATTATAAACTGGTTAAAAATTTGTTTGGAAGAATTATCACACTCACCAGTTCAAAAACTCAAATAACTTCCCAAGTTGTTGAGGGCAGCTGTAGTTCTTATATTCTTGTTGGTTAAGGAAAGATTCAACAACTCACTCCTTACTAACTGAATATAAGTTTTAGCTGTAAAACACAATCTAAAACCCAATATTATGTTAACAACAATAGTTTTCTTTGTTGCATTGTCATCCAGTATTGTACTGGTATTAGAAGCAATCAGTTATTATACAACATACAAGACTGAAAAGTTCATGTTGTACAGAGTAGTACTATTTATTATAGTAGTCTGCTCATGGTCATATTTATATTATTTATCTCATTAATGAGATGGATAATATTACTGTTATTACTCAGTAGTTGTTCTGTAAGAACTACTGAGTACTATGCTAAGCATGGATACAGTACAAAAGTAATTACAGGAGAAATAAAGTGGGAATGTAAGAATGCTATCTGGATTGATACAATTAAAATTTGTAACTATAAAGGTAAGCAAAGAATTGGGGATACTGTTTCTATAACTTATATCTCACTAACTAAGTATAATCAAAATGAATTTATATGTACGAACCAGGAACAGTAGATGTTAAAACCTATGAGCAAAGACAGAAAGAATGGCTACAAGAGAATAACTTTAAAGAAGGTGATTCTGTTAAAATAATTAAAAAATTCTGTTATCAGGAACAAGGTTTTTTCCTCAGTTGGATAAATGATATGGATAAAAGTTTAGGAAAAACTTACAAGATACTATCTATAATGTCAGGATGTATTAAGTTAGAAAATAAATATGGTTATCCTTATTTCTCATTAGAGCCAGCACAAGACAAGAAGATATTACTTCTTGCAATTAAATAAGAATGTCAGAGCAACATAAACCTGCTTTCAAGAAGAAGAAAAGTACCCTTGAAACAAGCCCGAAGCTGCTAAAAGCTTTAAAAAAGATTGAGAATGGAGTAGGAGGCACTGTCTCTTATGTCACTCTCACAGAGAGAATCAAATTTACAAAAGAAAACCCGGATGGTGAGGTGTATTACACCAAATCATTTTTGCATTCAAGCATCAATACTGAAGTATTCTTCAAGATGCATGAAGGTAAGAGAATGAAGAGGACTTATGCTGAGGTTATACAAGTGTTTCATGACACTTCTATTGACCAAGGAGCAAATTACTTCATTATTGGGTAATTCTTATGGGATTTGATTTCTTCTGATATAAGCCAAAAAATAATTGTCAAATCAAATTTGCACTAAAAAGAAATGGGTAAATCAAATTCCAAACTCGCTGCTGCTATAGGAGCTAAAACTCCTAATCCAAAAGTAGTAGAAGCAAAAGCTATCCCGAAACCTGATACAAAGAATTTATCAGGTAGTGAAGCTTACAAGCAAGACAAGTGGTTGAAACTACTTACTATGCTTAATGTACTGAAATTACAGCCTCAGTATTACAGGACAGAAAAACAGACTTTAATAGATTTGCAAAATCTTATTAAAGAGTGTGCTGCTGAAGACCTGTACTTAACTTGTCAATGTATTGTGTATTCAAGATGTCTTGGAGAAGGTATGAGAACTATTTCTCATGCAGCTTCAGTATTTATTGCACCTTATGTATCAGGACAGGATTATTCTAAAAGATTTTATGGTCTTTGGAATAAGAAAGAGAAAAGAGGTGGTGTAATCTTCAGACCTGATGATATGAGTGAAATCATAGCTGGGTTTGTAGCTCTCAATGGAGAGTACAGTACAACAACTGTAACAACAAGCTCTGCTAAGGGAACTTCAGTAGATATATCTACTGAAGTTACAGGTCCGAAATTAACTAATGCTATGAAGAAAGGTTTCAAAGAAGCTCTTGAGAATTTAGATTCTTATTCTCTTTTGAAATACAAATCTACATTGGTTGATGTTATTAACTTAGTACATCCAAGAAGTAGTATCTCACAACAGATTGTTAAAGTCAATGGTGAAGATGTCTACACACTTGATGCAATCATGAGAGGACTTAATGTGTCAGCTGATACCTGGGAAGTAAACCAGGGAGAAGCAGGACAGATTGTGGCTAAAGCTGTTAAAGAAGGGAAACTGGATGAAACAGAAGCTAAAGAGGTCTTAACTCAGGCTAAGGCAGATAACTGGGAAGAATTGCTTGACAGCAACAGACTTGGTATCCTTGCAGGAATCAGAAATCTGAGAAATGTACTTCTGAATAAACCTAAGTCAACCACTATCAGCAAACTTTGTAATCTGGTATCTGATGGCAAACTTATCAGAGAAGGTAAAATCATGCCATATCAATTAGATTTAGCTAATGAGATTATGATGTCTGAATTCAGTAACCCTGATTCCAGAGCTATATCTCAGGCACTTGCTAAAGGATATGAAGAGGCTGTACCTAATCTGAAACTTATGCTTCCGGGTAGAAATATTATCATGCTTGACATGTCAATGTCTATGAGTTCTTATGATATCAGACTTGCTAATGGTAAAACAGGACAAAGTTCAGCAGAGAAAGCATCATTACTTGCAGCTACAATAGCTAAGGCTACCAATGCTGATGTAATTGTGTTTGGTACTTCTGCTAATTATGTACAGTACAATCCTAATGCTGATGTATTTACAATTGCAAAACAATTGTGTAATGCACACATGGGAGGAACTAATCTGTCACTGGCATGGAGTTTAGCACAAAGGTCAGGTAATCAGTATGACAGAGTGTTTATTCTGTCTGATAACGAATGTAATAAGGCAAGCACTTATAGTTCTTACATGTCATATGTAAAAGCTGTAGGTAGTCCTTATGTGTACTCAGTGGATTTAGCAGGTTACGGTACTAACTGTATTGCTGGAGATAAAGTGAGATATTATTTTGGTTATGGATTTCAAATGTTTGATGATATTGCTTCATCAGAGTTTAATCCTAACTATCACCTTGAAAAAGTTAAACAAGTAATTATATAACCATGAATCCATTCAGTACTAATATAGCATCATTACAACAAGAAAGTGATGATGCTATTGGTATCTTCAAGAAAACACTTAATAAGTTAACTGGAGTGAATACCAAAATTCTTGCAGAGCAAGAGAAAAGAACCTCAAAGATTGAAGTATTAATCAATGAGAATGCAGCACTTGAGAAAGTTGCGCAAAGCAATAACAAGTATATTGCAAAAATCAACGAATTTTTAACCTAAAAACCCGAAGATATGTATTTAACACATAACGGAGAAGAGTTGGCATTCAAGTGGCATCATGACACTGAGAATAATACAACTCATTGCGTAGTCACCAAGACAAGTGATAATTCAGAGGTAGCACATACTATGAGTAAAGTGCATCCAAATGACAATTATGACAGAGCTGAAGGAAGAAGAAGAACTCTTGGAAGAGTAATTCAGTCTCTTTATCCTACTTCAAAAGTAGATGAGGAGATTACACCAGAAGAGAAAGTTGCTGCTAAAGCAGGAAGACTTGAAATCTGGAGTCAATATGCTAACTGGAAGTCTGAAGAACCAAGAATGACTCTTGGAACTAAGAAAGAAAGAAAAGCAAAACTTAAAGTAGCATAACATGCCATTAAAAGTTGCAGAACTCGTAGCAATAGTTGCTGTTGTTGTATGGGTCTTCTGGATTACATACAAAGCAATTAAATCAGCATCTAAATAATGGGAGCAATCTTATATTGGTTAGGTGCATTTATAGTGTTTATCATTCTTTGTAAACTATGGGCTAAAGAAATTCAGCGCAAAAGAGACAGACATTATGATTTGGTAGAGATATGGCAGTTTTGGCTGCTTATTATTACACCATTGACCTGGACATTTATGGTCCCAATCCTGCTTGTGATTAAAGCACTGAGTCTAATTTTCAATAAATTTAAATAAATAATCAAAATGAAAAAATCTTTATTATTGTTTGCACTTAGTGCATTCGCATTGGTTTCCTGTGAGTCTGTCGGACCTAAGGAAAGAGGAGTTGAAGTGTCCTATGGAGGACAAACTAATATGGCACAGGTGTATTCACCTGGTATGGCAAATGGTTTTCACTGGATGTTTGATGATATGGTCAAGTATGACGTATCACAAGCAACTGTAGTGGAAAAATACGAGTTTAATGATGCCAAGAATATGTTAACAGGAGTGGAAATTTCTGTGGACTATTCTTTGGACCCGGCTAAAGTGAATTTGCTACATGCAAATATCAATAACTATCATATAAAACTCGAAAAAACCATCAAAGCTGCCGCGAAGGAAGTTATTCCTCAATATGCCGCATCTGACTTAAACCTTACTAAAAGGGGAGAAGCAGAGGCCAAAATTGCAGCCATTTTAGCCAAAGAGCTACCGGATTTCTATCTGTTATTTGATAGGGTCCAGCTTACTGATGTGGATATCCCACTGGCTATATCACAAGCAGCAGAGTTAACAGCAAAACAAGCAGAGCTGAACAAGTTGGCAGATTCTAAGAAAACAGAAGCTGAGAACAACTTCCATGCCGCTGAATGGGATGCCAAGACTAAAAATGTATTGTCACAACCTGCCATGTTAAAGCTTAAAGAGCTTGAAATTGACATGGAATATGCCAGAAGAGGTGTATCTAAGTATGGTCAGAACAATGTATTTGGTGCTAATACCGGGATTTTACTGAATAAGTAAGATTAAATAAAAAACTTTAAAATATTTAACCTATCTCTTGGTAGGTTAAATATTTTTCTTTACATTTGCAAAGTATTACAAAATATAAGGGCCTGACAGGCTTTGATTGCATATATTAGATAATAATAATTCAGCCAGAGAGATAACTGTAAACTAAGGTGAATTTTATAAATGGAAACATAGATAACAACCCACAAGTAAAAGCTAATATGACTATAGTACATAACATCTTAAATGGTGATATGGCAGTAGGTCAATCAAATGACTTAATTCTTTACGGAAAAGATGATTTATTAGTAGCTGCCTAAGCTTAAATAGGAAGGTTTTCATAACCATGAAGTTTGTAAAGACTTTAGAATCTCAAGATTTCTTACTTAGATTAAAGTAAGTGGTGGAGTTGCCAAATTGAATTGGCTCCAATTTCTAACGTAAAGAATTCAAACAAACGTGAAGCTGTATAAAATTATATTGTTGAGGTAGGTAAGACCTGACTTCGATGTCAGCAGGTCCACAAACTCTTTTATTGGTGTTTTAGAGTGGTTAGAAGTTTTTGGCAATTTTTCTTTGATAAAATTGCTACCATAGCTGCTGTAGTGTAATTGGCAACATAATACCCTGTCACGGTATAGTTTGGAGTTCGAATCTCCCAGTAGCTGCAAACATAAAGGGTAGTAATAATTAGGTTACTTCTTAGCTCACTTGGTAGAGCAAAAATTTTAGGTATTTTAGGTAGTGGGTTCAACTCCCACAGAGGCACTTAGGTGTTAACACCTAATTAACTTTCTCCCTTTATTTTTATGCCTGATTAACTCAGTTGGTAGAGTAATTCCCTTGTAAGGATTAAGTCATAGGTTCGAACCCTATATTAGGCTCAGCATAAGTTTCATTGACATATTGGTTTAAATCAGAGTTAAAGTTCTCATAAAAACTTAAATAGTACTGTAGCTTAATGGATAAAGCCTCAGATTTCTAATCTGATTATTGTAGGTTCAAGTCCTATCAGTACTACAATTTGGACAGATAGCACAATGGTTAATGCTGTGAGCTGTTAACTCATAAGGTCTAGGTTCGAGTCCTAGTCTGTCCGCAAATAGCAATAGTAACGTAAGAGTTACTTCGGAACAAATTTTTAGCTTGTAATTCAACAAATACTCTTACAATTTTCTTTGCTTTTTTGGTTTATTAGCACAGTCTGGTCAGTGCAACTCCCTCATAAGGAGAAGGTCAGTGGTTCAAATCCATTATAAACCACAAATAGTATAACACTATCAACATTAAAACATATTATAGCTGAATGTCTGTAACGTTTTATACTATTTCTTTTGCTTCCTTAACTCAGTGAGAAGAGTGTCTCCCTTACATGGAGAAAGTCCCAAGTTCGAATCTTGGAGGAAGTACTAATGCAGATTTCATCTAATGGTAGGATAGTGCTCTCCAAAAGCATTCATGGAAGTTCGAACCTTTCAATCTGCGCAAAATGTTATAGTTCATTAAAAACTAAATACGGGGAAGTTTAAAAAAACTTGACTTATATGCTTATTCTCCAGTAATGGTAGTTACAGTATAAGTTACTTCGGAAAACATTTTTATCATAAGAAAATCATGTTGGTTCAAATCCAACCTTCCCCACAAAGACAGTAGTAAAGTATAACTTACTTCGTAATTTATTGGTTCGAATCCAATCACAGCCTTTGGCTATGTAGACAAACTGGTTAAGTCACTTTTCTTTAAAAAAAGCACAAACACTTTTCAGTTATACTAATTTCTCTGTCATTTTTATCAAGGTTTAAGAGGGCTGTACCTATAAACAGCCCATTATAAGGACCAGTAACTCAGTCTGGTAGAGTGTTCCCCTGAAGAGGGAATGGTCATAGGTTCAAATCCTATTTGGTCCACTATTGTAGATTGTTACTAATTCATAGGACTGGAAAGTCACGTAAGCATAGAATTAGAATGGAATATGAAAGTCATCTTGGATATGGCAGGCAGACTGTAAATCTGCTACGAAAGTGAGTGGTTCGAGTCCATCATATTCCACACATCTGTGGGTTGGTAGTAAATGGTTAACTCGCTGGGCTCATATCCCAGAGCTGAGGGTTCAAGTCCCTTGCCCGCAACTAAAAGAGTAGTAAGAGTTAAGTTACTTCGTTTACCATAAAATTAACTAAAAAATACTTAATTCATTTTCTCTCTTTAAATCTGGTATTATATCAATTGGTAGATTACGTGCTTTGGGAGCACGAGGCTGTAGGTTCAAGTCCTGCATACCAGACAACACAGTTGGTCACACACTACAGTTCGTGATAGGGTTCCATATCCTTATATACTGGTAAATTTTGTATTATTTTTGAATAAAGAAATTTTACAGGCTAACAAGTAGTATACTGCTTTTAGTAACAGATTGAGATTATTCTATTATCTTGTGTTAAGACTTAGATAAATCTCAATTTTTTTATTCCCTCGTTGCTTAGTCTGGCTCAAAGCACCACACTTTTAATGTGGGTATCAATGGTTCGAATCCATTCGAGGGAACAAGTGATGTAATTTTGTATGTTTTATTACATTGTGACCATTAGGTACACTTACAAACATATAATGCAAGAGTGGCTTAACAACGAATTGGTATAGTGGTAATACTTAGGATATTACAGCTTTGGGAGTTCGAGTCTCCCCTCTTGTACAAATGGCTCGGTGGTGCAACTGGTAGACACATAGAGCTTAAGCCTCTAAAAGTATGGGTTCGACTCCCTTTCGAGCTACTAAAATTATTTATTATGGCTATATTTATTGGAATTGTTTTAGTAATCTGTATTGTTTGCATACTCTCAGGTGCAGAGTAAATTATGGAAGGTATCCGGCAGGATGAGGAGCCTGTCTTGAAAACAGGTAGTGGCTAATTACCATTGATGAGTTCGAGTCTCTCACCTTCTTCTAAATTATTATTATGATAAGATTATTAGTATTCTTTGTAGTTTTTACTGTTATTCTTATACTTGGTCACAAGTATTTGAAATGGGATGGTGAATAAAAATTAGTCCTGTACCCTTGAATCCTATTAATTGCTAAGTGATGAACTTAGGATTATAACATGGAGTAGACCCGGATAAGTTCAGCAGGATAGGTATTGTTATAAAAGGGTTTAAAGACTTTACCATTTACAGAAAGGTGCCAGAATGGTATTGGAGCAGATTGCTAATCTGTCGGAGCCTCAAAACTTCTCAGGGTTCGAGTCCCTGTCTTTCTACTTAGTTTTAAATTATTATTATGAGCAGAACTATCAGAAAAGATGTTAATGACAAGCCTTACACAGAAGGTAGAACATCTAAAATAAGATATAGATGTCATTGTATTTATTGTGCAGGTCATGACAAGAATCAACTTGTTGAAAAAATAAGAAAAAAAGAATTAAATAAACAATTAAAAGAATTGTCATGTGGATAGTATTTGTAATATTGCTAATTGGAGCAATTCTCTTCTGGGAACCAGGAGATGATAATGATTATCCACATTTTGGATAGTTAAATTGGTGAATATTTTCAGTCTGGTAGAAAGAAATCCTGATAAGATTTTATGCGAAGGTTCAAATCCTTCTTCACCAACAACGAGAGTGGAATTAGGGTTAAAATTGCAGGTTGATTGTACCTGTCCTTAATATAACATAAGTGGCCTCATCAACCAGCTCTTATTACGCAGTAGTAGCACAATTGGTAGTGTGTTAGATTTCCAATCTAAAGGTTGCAAGTTCGAGTCTTGTCTGCTGCACTAAAATACAACAATATGAATCTATTAGGAAACTCAAATCAGAGTATATCTTTAGTTCAAGACCCATTTAAATCTGATAAGGTAGTCTATATTAATATGGAATATTTTACATCTTCCAATAAATGGGAAGGTAAGATTAGGTTTAGAAATGGTATGACTGATGGAGCTCAAAACTTTGAAGTAACAGGAGCAGAAAATCTTCCTGTACTTCTGAAACAAATGCAAGACTTTGTTAATAGTCTTAAATGAATTAAATGCTGCTCTCGTCTAATTGGAATAGGACACCACCCTTTCAAGGTGGGTAATACGGATTCGAGTTCCGTGTGCAGTACAAAAGCCATTACATTGCTAATCTCCATTACAAGACGTTGTAAGTAAGGCTTCATTACGCGGAGTAATGAGATATTGGTATGGAATCCAATATGGCTTTGAAAAGGGGCTGTGCTGTGTTGGCTAAGCACTATCATTTGCAATGATAGTTTCGAGGGTTCAATTCCCTTCAGTTCCACTAAATAAATTAGAAACAATGGATACAAAAAAGTTAAATGTATTATTAGGTCTCAGAGAAAAAACAGAGACCAGCTTCAAGAATATGTTGGATGACATGTTTAAGAAATTTAAAGGTAATCAGGGATTATTCTTCGGAGTAAGAAATACCTATCAGGCACTTGATGGATATGCTGATGAACCATCAAAAAGAGGTTTTGTGAATGTACAATCTACAATAGGTGAACAACTTACATGGATGAGAGAACATACAAAAGATTTCATGGATGTGGTTTTCAGTATTGAGAAAACAAATGCATCCGGCAGAGTAAGAGCAGAACTTGTTGTAGAAGGAGTTTCATGGGGAGAGTATACTTCTCTTGAATTACTTAGGCTTAAGACTACTCTTGATAACTCTAAGTTCAGAGAACTGTACAAAGAAATTCCAATCAGAACTCAAACTGAACTTTGGAATGTTACAGATGATGAAGCTTTTGCAGGAAGAGAAGGTATTTTCGAAACTCCAATTGAAGAAGGTCATGCCAAGACTACATTAAAAGAGTCTTACATCCTTGAAGATTCACAGGCAGGAAGAGCACCTCAGGTTGCTGAGAAGTCAAATCAGGTTAATATTGGTAAGTATACTGTACAGAAATTTACAGGAGCTTTATCAGGATTACAAAGAGCCACAATGCAAAGAAGATATGACACTTTATACAAAGCTGTCATTGAAGCATTAGAAAATGCAAACAATGTTGAATCAGAAACATCTGATTTAGGAACAAGAATCATGGATTACATCCATGCTTAAAAATACAAGACTCCAGACTTAGCTTTAGATTTAGCACTATGATAGCATATGTTAGCATTAGTGTTGCGAGTCAAGCTTCAGTTTGAGTATTGATGAAAGCCAATAGATTATACCATTCCATGTCGCGGGTTCAAGTCCCGTACGGGCTTCTAAATAGATAGCACATAGCCCGTTAGTTCAGTGGTAGAACAGGAATTTTAAGCTTAAACTCTATTGAATGTTATTAGTCACAAAAACCACCTCAACGAAGGATATTGACCTGAGGTGGTTATAAATGGGGTTATGCCAACAGGTAGAGCAGTCTCATGCTATCAGAGAAGACAGTGTTAGTTCGAGCCTAACACCCCATACACATATCGGGATTATTCCCCTAAGCTTCAGTTAGTACTATACTCGCACAGTAGGAAGTACAATTTTTTCTCATGGTGTAATGGTAACACTATAGTTTTTGGAGCTATCATTCTTGGTTCGAGTCCAGGTGGGAAAACTAATTTTAAATTAATTTTATGATACATTACGGTAGATATTTTGCATTTATTCCTATATTAGGATTATTCTTAATGATGATATCTTTATCTAAAAGAGATTGGTTGTATGCTTCCAATAAAGGTATTAATACACCTGGTAAATTTATACTTACACAACTAATACAAATAGTATCACTTATACTTGTTTGTAAGTAAATATATGGTGTTTGTAGCTCATCTGGTCAGAGTGCTTGGTTGTGGTCCAAGAGGTAGAGAGTTCGAGACTCTCCTAACACCCAAAATAGCACAATATCCAAATGGTAAGGAACTGGATTGCAAACCCAGTCTGTGTCAGTTCGAGCCTGACTTGTGCTTCAAAGATTTTTAGTTTTGTTCATGGACTAATTATTTGAGTTATTTTTAAATTAGGAAAGAGGTCTACTGTAATGGTACACCTCTTTTTTTATACACGCATTTTAGATTAAACTGATTTCAATATAAGGTCTCATTCCGTCAGTCAAATAGGAATTTTTCAAATAGTTCAAATTATAGAACAACTTTGTATGCAGCCGTGTAGGTAGTCACAGAAGGTACTGGAATATTGAATTGCTGCCGTTACGGACAATGTCGCCGGTGAGAAATCAGTTTAACTTTTAATATATAATTAACAAAAGCCATGAGATTTAAATCAACAACCAGAGCACTTAGAAGAGGACACCTTAGGTGGAATCTCAAAACAATCAATTTAGGATTTGAAGCCAATGCCATCACAGGTATCATCAGTCCCAAAACTATCCAAATTCCTTATCTTGAAAGAAATACTTCAAGAAACAAAAGAAACTGGATACCCTATAATTAAAGTATTGCTTCCCACAAGTCATATTTGCAATGTTTACTGTTAGAAACTGATGTCTGTAAAGACATCTTAACAGAAGCAAAATAGTTTCTAATAGTATTCTTTGGAAACCCTTTTTATTTATTACTCACACCTTCCTGCTGGTGTGTTCGTAGTATTTATTTAGGGTTTCCTTTTATTATTTAGTTACCAATTAAAACAGATTATTATGGTAAGATTTAAGACAGAAGAAGAATTCATTGCAGAGTTTGGTATTGATTGGGAAGGTAAAGTCAGATATGGATGGAATCCTGAAATGGATAAGTTTTTTGGAACTGAATTTCCAATGGAATATTATCAAGTGATACTTGAAATGGATGACTATTACTCAAGAGAGTTAGGTGGTTGGTCTTTCTCCAGAGATATGTTTATTGAAGAGGAAGATGTAATTAAAAATGAAGATTACAAGGTTATAACTAATGGTTTATTTGTAGTAAGTTAATGGAGTATACAGTATTTGATATTGAAGCTGATGAGTTGTTAGATAAGGTGACTATAGTTCACTGTTTATCCTATCAGACTTATTCGGAAGGAAAGAAAATTACTGAAGGCTCATTTACTAATTATGATGACATAAGAGTCTTTTGTAAAGCACAGAAAATATTGGTAGGTCACAATATTATCAAATATGATATGCCTGTACTAAGGAAATTATTAGGAATAGACTCAGATGCTATTCTTATTGATACTTTAGCTCTGTCATGGTACTTGTATCCAATGAGAAAGAAACATGGTCTGGAAGTATGGGGAGATGAACTTGGTGTTCCTAAGCCTGTAATTACAGATTGGAAGAATCTAAGTATTCAAGAGTATATATTCAGATGTGAGAGTGATGTTGAGATTAACAGATTACTGTTCCAACAAATGCTTGAATATTTGATATTACTTTATAATGCTGATAAGGATAAGATAATGAAATTCATTAATTATCTTTCTTTCAAAATGGATTGTGCCAGAGAGCAGGAAGAAGTAAGGTGTAAAATTGATAAACCTCTTGTAGATAAATCTCTACATGAGTTATATGCTTTGCAAAAAGAGAAGCTTGAGAATCTGATACAGGCTATGCCTAAGAATATCAAGTACAAAATGGTTGAAAAACCAAGTAAGACCATTAAGAAAGATGGGTCATTATCAGTTCAGGGAGTTAAATGGTACAGATTGTTGCAGGAAAACAATTTACCAAATGATTACAATGAAGCTGTTATGGTCCTGGAATCTGAAGAGCCTGGTAATCCAGCATCCTCACAACAAATGAAAGATTGGTTAGACAGTTTAGGCTGGATACCAAGAACATTTGAGTTTAGGAAGAATACTAAAGGAGAAGTCAATCAGGTTGCTCAAATTTATAAGGATGATTCAGTATGTGATTCTATAAAGGAATTATATGAAGATGAACCTGCATTAGAGAATCTTGATATGCTATCCTTGATTAATCACAGGATAAGTATATTTGAAGGTTACTTAGATGTTATGGATGATGAAGGTTATGTTAAAGCTGAAATAGCAGGACTTACCAACACATTAAGATTTAAGCATAAAAAACCTATTGTAAATCTACCTAAAGTATTCAAATTTTATGGAGAGCAGATAAGGGGAGCAATTATTGCACCTGAAGGATATATACTGTGTGGTTCTGATATGTCTTCTTTGGAAGATAGTACCAAACAACACTATATGTATTTCTTTGACCCTGAATATGTGACTGTAATGAGAATCCCTGGATTTGACCCTCACCTTGATATTGGTGTACTTGCTAATATGATTACAGAAGAGGAATCTGATTTCTTTAAGTGGTATAATACCACTAAGAAAAAAGATAAACTACATGTTTTTACTTCGGAAGAAGAAACCAAGTATCATTCAATCTCAGAGAAGAGAGGTAAGTCCAAGACTGTAAACTTTGCTGGTATTTATGGGGCAGGTCCCCCTAAGATAGCACAGACTACAGGAATGCCTTTACAACAAGCCAGACAACTACATAAGACTTACTGGAGCAGAAACAAATCTGTTAAGCAGGTAGCAAGTTCTTGTATAGTAAAAACTGTCAATGACCAGATGTGGCTCTATAATCCTGTATCAGGATTCTGGTATTCACTCAGGTATGAGAAGGACAGATTTAGTACTTTAAATCAAGGTACTGGAGTATTTTGCTTTGATTTGTGGGTAAGGGAAGTAAGGAAAAGAGGAATCAAAATTATGATGCAATATCATGATGAGATAGCTTTTCTATTAAGAGAGTACAAACAAGAAGAAGTTAGACAGATTTTAACAGAATCAATTGAAGCTGTTAATAAATCTGTAAGATTGAATGTACCACTTGGTATATCAATTGACTTTGGTATTAACTATGCACAAATACATTAATATGGGACTTAAAATTAGAGAACTATATGAGTTAGGATACCACGAATTGTACGAAATAGCCAAGTATTGGGCAAGAGAAACAAGAGGTCAGGTTAATGAAGAGTATGATATTAATGATAGTATCATATGGGTAGACACTCCAGGTATCCATGATTCCTTCTGGTTATATCTTAATGACAGAAGGTTTAGGGCTTGCGAGAGTATACACCCTGAACTTATGGAGAAAATTGTGATTTCTGAAGCTGTTACTAATAATATTTATGCTGTTGAACCTAACGGATTATTTAAGGTATGAACAGGAGAATTGACTTAAGAAATGTACCAGTAAATGAATTACTGGCTGCTGGTTTTGAAGTTTTATACCAAACAATAGGAGATGAAGCAGAAAAACAAGGTATCAGATTTATAGGTAATCATACTGTAAGCTCAAACATGATATTTACTGATACTACTCAAGGTTCTCAATTCTGGTATCATATATATGAAGGAGATTTTCATAAAGCTTATCTTCTATATCCGGAATTACTGGAGAATGTATATGATATATTTGAGCCTGAACATAAATCTGAAGACTATTCAATCAAACAGAATGGTCTCTTTAATACAGAGAAATCATGAGTATGACATTTGACAGACTTAGAGAATTAGGCTATAATATATTAGCTAATTTGGCAGAACAAAGATATATTGAAAAACCTTTAGCTGCAGCATCAGGCTATCCAGGGAGACTTGATTATGCTTTTAGATGGAGTTCTACTCCTGAAAACCATAGTTTCTGGTCTAATATAAATAGAGAAAAGTTTGATGAAGCTAAAAATATGAGACCTGATTTATTTGATGAGACAGAAACAACACAAAACGAAGTTTATTCAGTACAGCCCAATGGCTTATTCGTAAAATAACAAAGAAATGAACAGAGAGAAGTTAATAGTCCAAAAGGAACTATTAGAAACACTACCTTCTCCTTGTCATGGACTCTTAAATATTGCACCCAGAGTAGGTAAAACAAAGCTTACTCTGGACATTATAAAGAGAGATAAACCCAAAAGCATCTTATGGGTTACACCCAATACTAAATTAAGGGATATAGATATTCCAGCAGAATTTAAGCTATGGAAAGCTATGACGTATTTTAAGAAAACTGATATAATTTGCTATGCTTCACTCAGCTGTACAGTAGGTAAGTATGACTTAGTTATATTAGATGAATATCAAGATTTAACAGCAAATAATGCAGAGCCTTTGCTCAATGGGAAAATCAGATACAATAACATTATTGGTTTGTCAGGAACACACCCGAAGCATAAAGAAAAGTTAGAACTTTTTAAACAATTAAAACTTGAAATACTCACAAGCATGACTGTAGATGAGGCTGTTGAGAAGAGTCTCATTGCTCCTTATGAGATTACAGTAATTGAGTGTAGGTTAGATGCAAAAGATAAATATATACTTGGTGGTAAGAAAGGTAGTGAATTCTACCAAACTGAAGAATCAAGATATAATTATCTTACAAGAATGATAAATGCAAAAAGGTTTTCAAACCAACCTGTACCTGTATTTATGCTCTTGAACAGGATGAGATTCCTTTATAGTCTCAAAAGCAAAAATGAGTTTGCAAAGAATTTTGTAAGTAAACTTAAGGGCAGGACCTTAGTATTTACAGGAGGTATACCTCAGGCAGAACAGATTAGTGAGTATACTTATCACTCTAAAACAGATGATAAGGACTTACAGGCATTTTTAAGTGGTGAAATAGATACTCTTGCATGTGTTAATGCAGGTGGAGTTGGTTTTACCTATAGAAATGTTGATAATTTTGTAATAGCCCAGGTAAATTCTGATAAGAAAGGAGATGCAACTCAAAAAATAACAAGGTCTTTGGTACTTCAGGAAGGTTACAAAGCCAATATCTATATCTTATGTGTTATAAATACTGTTGATGAAGACTGGCTCAAGAAATCACTTGAAAGTTTTAACAAAGAAAATATTAAACACATAAGTTACAAAAATTATGAGTAGAAGACAGATTATTTCAACCTTCAACTCTGAAATTAAAGAGGCATTAAGCAGAAATTCAATAGCCATTCATGATGGATTAGGATATCTGTTGTCTCTGCATCATGGTGTGGACCCATCTTATATTCCAATGGAATTACAAAGAAAGGTTCTGGCAGCAAAGATTATTAGTAAAGATTATGCAAATGATGAGATTAAATGGCTTATGCCATTATTCGAAGAAACTGAATCAGGTTTTGAATGGATATCCGAATGGATGGATTTGTTTAAAGCTATAAATCCTGAGAGAAGAGGTGTAAAAGCTGATGCTCTCAGAAGAATGAAGAAATTCTTTGTAAATAATCCATCAGTAAGAAAGACTGATGTATTTGATGCAACCAATTTATATTTGTCAACTGTGACAAATCCTATGTATTGCAAGAAGTCTCATAAATTCATTTATGAACAGGATGGAACTTCTATGCTGCTTGACTTTGTTGAGCAAAAGCAGGACAAGAAATCAGGTAATATTCACTTAAATGATGATATTATATGAATTTTCAGGAAATATATCAGGAGATTATTGTCAACAGAGACAATCACCAGGATGGTTATTATAATTGTATACCTTTTATGGGTATGGACAGACTGGAGAGATTTATTCCAGGGATTGAACAAGATACTTATTATCTGATAACTGCCAATTCAGGAATTGGTAAGTCTAAGTTAGTGAGATTTCTATTCATACATAATCCTTATGAATATATCCAGAAACATCCAGACTCAGGTATTGAACTTAAAGTTATTTATTTTTCTTTGGAAGAAAGTAAAAAGAAAATCCTTCTATCTGAAATATCAAAGTATTTACATACTAAATATGGTATTTCTATATCAATCAAGCAATTACAATCCAGAGGTAGGTTTAACACCATATCAGAGGATGTGCTTGAGAAGATAAAAGAAGCAGAAGAGTATCTTACTAAGTTCCTTGAAACTGTAGATATTGTAGATGGAATAAGAAACCCTACAGGAATGTACAAATATGTCATGAAATATGCCTTATCAATTGGCAGATATTATGACAAAGATGGAATTCCACTTACAGAAGAGGAGCATGGGCAAGTACTCAGAGCAGAAGGAGAGACTTACAAGAAGATAGCATACTACAGAAAGAATAATCCAAAACACTATGTAATAGTAATTACAGACCACTTAAAGCTTATGTCAGGAGAAAAGGACTACCCAGAGGGTAAGCCAGCTATGAATAAATGGTCAAGTGATTATTGTCTTAGAATGAGGGATAAATTAGGGTTCATTCCAGTTAATGTGCAGCAACAGGCTTCAGATAAAGAGAAACTGGAATTTACTAATATGGGTAAATCTATAGAGGAAAAACTTGAGCCATCAATGGATGGATTAGGAGAACACAAATTGACCCAGCAAGATGCTAACATAGTATTAGGACTGTTTGCACCTGACAGGTATGGTATCAAAGCACATAATGGCTATGATATAACTTTCTTCAGAGATAGATACAGAAGTATGACAATTCTTAAGGACAGAGATGGTACAGCTAATAAAAAGCTTCCACTCTTCTTTAACGGAGCATCAGACTTCTTCAAGGAATTACCAAGAGCAGATGATGCAACAGGTATGGATAGGGTCTATCAGTACACAAGACAATTAAATACAAACAGTTAAATATGGCGAATGCAATTGCAGTAGTTGGAGATTCAGGTAGTGGGAAGAGTACCTCAATAGGTCAGACACCTGAATTAGGAATCATTGGGTTAGACCCAAAAGAAACATTTATTATAAATGTAAAAGGTAAACCTCTTCCTTTCAGAGGGTGGAAAGCACAGTATAAACATATTGATGTAAGTAAACCACCTACAGCAGAGAATGGTAATTATCTTGCTACAACAGACTCAGCTCTGATTATTAAAACTTTAGGTTTTATTAATGCTAACAGACCTGAGATTAAAAATGTTGTACTTGATGACAGCCAGTATATCATGTCAGAGGAATTCATGGCTAATGCCTTGAAAACAGGATATGATAAGTTCAACAAAATGGCTAAGAATATGTATGACATCATTAACATGGGAATAAACATGAGAGATGGTGTTAACTTCATGTTACTTACTCATGATGATGAAGAAGATGGTAAATCTAAAATCAAAACATTAGGTAAAATGCTTGATGATAAAGTAAATCTTGCAGGATTGTTTACTGTTGTACTATATACAACAACTAAAACAAATATGCAGGGAACTACTTATCACTTCATAACCAATAAACATATAGATGACAGGGGCATACACATTATGGCTAAGTCACCAGCAGGTATGTTTGAGGAGAAAATGATACCAAATGATATGGGATTAGTTTTACAAAAAATTGAGGAATATAACGGGTAAAAATTATGGCAAGAGAAGCAGTTCAAATTACAATTTCAGATTTAACATCTAAAGTTGAAGCTGGTTGGAAAAAACCAGCACTTGCAGAGCATTACGGATTACCTGTATCACAGGTAACAAGTGCTTTACAAGCAGCAGGACTTAGAATCAGAAAATTCCACCATCCTAAATTTATTTTGGTAGATGACACAGTAAATCCAATTACGGATGCAACTCCATCTATGATGTCAGCACCAGAGGCAGAAATGACTCTTATGCAGGCTATTGCAGCTAACCATGCTGTTATGGCAGGTGAAGATGATATCAATGATGAGTTAGAACCAGAAACAGGAGATTGGGATTATGATGATTCAGAGTTCCCTTCAGATGAAGCTGAAGAACCAACTATTGTGCAGGAAACAATAGTACCAGTAGAAGCAGAATCAACAGAGGAAGCTACCTGGTAAGATTACAAATTAATTAAAATTTTTTAAATATGAATTACGGATATCAAGATTCGAATGAAGTAGGTCCAGGTAAACAAGGTGGGAAGTATGGACTAAACACAGGGTTTGTAACTAAATTTGAGTACAATCCAAATGCAGGTAAAGACGGAGCACAACAAGATGCTATTGACTTAACTGTACAAGTGGGTGAAAAAGAATACAGAGACAGAATATTCCCTGTAAGCAAAGTATTTGCTAAAGGTGGTGGAGAAATCACTGATACAAATTCTCAGGATTACAAAGATGCATTCCAAAAAGAACAGTCATTGCTTAATGCAAAACTTTCTGATATTGTGAAAGCATTTGTATCTGAGGAAGATATCAAACAAGCTCTTGCTACTCCAATTAGCTCATTCGCAGATTATGCACAAATCTTACAAAGATTAGTACAATCTGTACCAAATTGGAATAAACAACCTGTAGATATATTTCTACAATATCAGTTTACTCCATCAGGAGAAAACACAAGAACATTCTTGGAGTTACCTAAAAATGTTAAGCATGGTGCTTATATAACTAAGTCTCAAGGACCTGGTTTTACAGAAGAGAAAACTGATACACATGTAAGGTATGTAAGAGGAACAGAAGTTCACCCTCTGAAAAGAGGTGAATGGTTTGTTAAATCTGCATTTACAATACCTGTTGTATTAGCTGATACTTCTTCAAGTACTCAGGACATGAATGCAGCTCCACAAGGAGAAGCAACCTGGTAATAATCTATGTATGGTTATAAGGAATTTATACCTTTAACACCAGAAGAAATACTATGTAGAGTTTCAGAAGAAGACATATTTAGTATTATTATCAAAGAAGAAATTATTGAAGATAAGGGAGCTTTCTATAAGGCTCCCTATCGTAATGATGAAATAGCAGATTGTTATTTTACCAGATATGATGGTCACTTAAGATTTATAGACTTTGCAGATTACCAAAGAGCTAAAACTTGCTTTGGCCTTCTGCAAAGAGCCTATAACATCTCCTACAGAGAAGCTATGGAACTTATCAACAATCATTTTAAGCTTGGCTTAGGTGACAACTTAGAGAAAACTAAAGAAGTTGTTATTGAAAATGACTGTGTAGAAGAAGAAAAAATAGTAAAATCCTTTAAGGAAAGGGTCATCACCTATCTGCCAAGACAATTTGACTACAAAGATAAACAATTTTGGGATAAGTATGGTATAACAAAGCAAAATTTAATTGATGACAAGGTAGTACCTGTTGAAATTTACAGGTCTACAAACAGAAAGGGAGAGACCTTCACAATAAGATGCTTTGATATATGCTATGCATATACTGATTTTGAAAATAACAAGGTAAAGATATACAGACCTCATGCTATTACAAAAGAGGCTAAATGGTTTACAAACTGTAGCCAGAATGATGTAGGTTCTTTACAACATTTACCACAAGAAGGAGAACTTCTAATAATATCTAAGTCTTACAAAGATTGCAGAGTACTAAGAAATATGGGATTAAATTCCTGCTGGTTTCAAAATGAAGGTATGATACCTGGTACTGCAATAATTGAGGATTTATCCAAAAGATTCAAAAAGATATTAGTTTGGTTTGACAATGACAGTGCGGGTATGACAAACAGCAGGATAGTAATTCAGTATATAAACTCAATACATCCAGATAAAGCAAAGAACATAATGCTACCCCCAAGATTATTAACAGAACAAATAAAAGACCCTTCTGATTTTTACGCAAGTAAAGGTAAAGAAGAATTAATTAAATTTTTAACAGTAAAGAAATTGCTATGAATCCTACATCAAAATTCCATGAATCCTGGAAACCTTTATTAAGTTACCTGGAAACTGACCCAATGATGAAAAAACTAAGTCAGGAAATCCTACCTAATACTAAATACTATCCTGAAAAAGAAGACATTTTTAATGTATTTCAAATGCCTGTAGAGGACATTAAGGTAGTTATATTGGGACAAGACCCTTATCCAAATGAGGGTCAAGCTATTGGCTATGCATTTGCTGTGTCTGAAGACACACCTAAACCAGCTTCACTCAAGATAATAGAGAAAGAAATAGGCTCTGTCTTAGACAGAACATTATCACATTGGACAGGGCAAGGTGTATTTCTATTAAATACAGCACTTACAGTCAAGGTAAAAGAAGCAGGAAGTCATCTCCAGTATTGGGATGGTTTCATCAAACAAGTAATCAGTTTTATCTCACTCAAAAACAGAGTAGTATGGTTACTATGGGGAAAGAAAGCTCAGGCTTTTACTCCTTACATTACCAGAAGAAGTGAATTCAAAACTCTCGCGGAAATAGCGGATTTTAATATAATCTTAAACGCAGCACACCCTGCTGCTGAGGCATATTCAGGAGGAAAAGCAGGCTTCTATGGATGTAATCACTTTAATCTTGTAAATGAGATATTACAACAACAACAAAAATCCACAATAGTGTGGTAAACTTTAAAATTTAAAATTATTTTTATTATGGCAACAGCGTCAACAACAACAGCACCAACAACTTATTTTGCATTAATTTCTCAAGATGAGAAAGCAACTAAAGCAGAATCTTTAAAATTAAAAGCACAAGAATCAGGTTTAGCTTTAAACCAGGAAATTTTTAACTTAACTGTTGATATTTCTAAAAAGAATACTCAAATTTTAGCACTTCAAAGAATTATTCCATATTCTGTAGCTGATGAATACAGAGCTACTAAAGAGCTTACTGAATTGGAAGCAAGATTAGCTTTTGCTAATACAGTGAAAACAGAAAGATTCTCAGATTCACAAATCTAAGAACTGACTGCTTACAACAAGGGAAGTTAAATACAAATTAAATTACATTACAATGAGAAAGATTAAAATCTATTCAACAGTAGGTGTGTCAGGAAGTATTGACACAAATGTTAGAACTTTAGGAGAGCTTAAACCTCTTTTAAGACAAAGAGAGATTGACTATAGCGGAATGAAGCTATTAGTTGGTGAAACAAGAAATGAACTTAATGTTGATGATGCAGTATTGCCAGAAGGAGACTTCAAACTTTACTTAATGCCTCAGAAAACTAAGTCAGGTAATGGAGCTAAGTTCGCAAGACTTAATGAACTTATCGGAGAGTTTCAGGAAATTGTTGAGGGATTAGAGGAGGATTTTGATAATCAAGATTCTTCTTATTCAGCACCTAAAGCTTCTTATACTTCTTACGAAGATGAGCAAGCTTTAGCTGACATCAGAGCTTTGGCTGCTGGTGGAAGTGGTTCTGCTCCAAAACAAAGAGACCCTTGGGGATAATGATTAACAAAAAGGGGGGCTATAACTTAGCTCCCCTTTTTATATTAAATTACTAAAATTATGGATTTTAGAAAATTAGAGGAACAAATTAAGTTAAGTCCTAATATTCGTGATTTCAGATGGGTCAAAAAACAGTATGATAAAGGAAGGCTAACTCTAAGAGGACAGCCTATATCAGCACCAGCTTTTGAACAATTCAGAAAGTCAGTAAAGACTATTGAAGAAATATATGAAGGACAATGGGATTTTGATGTAGTTGTAAGATTATCAGCCTTACCAAAAGGTAAGAGAAAAATAACTATTGATATACAAGGTGTAGTAATACTATTACCTGAAGTCATTATCAAGAATTCCAAAAAGAAAAGCCATAAGATTGTAGACTTATACATTAATATAATGTTAGGTATAAGAAACAACAGGTTATTTATAGAAGGTACTTATGGAGGAAGAGGACAACTTAGTTATGCTGAGTGGAGTTCAGCTTATTTTCATAGTCATCTTCCAACAAGAAACCCAGAAGCAGGAGCAACACCACCATTTTGGGGTAACTTCTGTACAGGTTCAGGTCACATTAATGAGGCAATTGCTGAGATTAACTCAGATGGATTTACTATCCAGAAATTTACTTCTTATCTTCTAAATTTATATACTCTTGTAAGTTGGGAATCACTTGAAGGTGGTCCTCATCATCACATAGAGAATATTATACCAAGAAGTGGAAGTGCCAGAGAACATACTGTAAATGACATGGTTAGCAGAGATTTAATGAATGTGATATTAAATTATCACAGAAATAATAATCTTGTACCTAAGATTGATTTTACAATAGAGAACAACCAGTATGTAATTAAAGACAATGAAACCTTCGAGGAATTCTTAAAATCAGCACCACTCTCAGATGTGCAAAAATCAAGATTCCTTTGTATGAGGGACGAAACAGGAAGATATTATTCCTATGGTTCAGGAACATCTACGCATGTTGAACCACCAAGATTCACTGGAACATTTATATTCCAGGGAGAAAAGAAAAAACTTGAAGTATATGGTACACCAGGAGACAGAGGTACAGCCATTGAATATTTCGTACACCCAAGAATTAAAGAATTTATTATTAAAGAATTACAATATGACAGCAACAAAAAAATCATTAGAAAGAGTACAATTGACAGATACAAAAGTGAAGTTGATAATGCCACAGAACATACTCCAGTTAATCCAGTTCCTGTGCTCAAGGATAGCTAAAGTAGAGTGGTCAGGAGTACTATTTTATAGTGTACAGGGAGACATTACAAATCCTTCAGAAATGGTATTAACCATAGAGGATATACTACCTATGAATAAAGGTACAGCAGCTTATACAGAATACTCTTTTGATGAGAGAGTAATTGACTATATGATGGAGAATGAGACAATGGAGAAAGGCTGGAAAATGGGCCATATTCACTCTCATAATACTATGGGAGTATTCTTCTCAGGTACAGATTGGTCTGAACTTGAAGATAATGCACCAAACCATAACTTCTATCTTTCACTTATTGTGAATAACTTTATGGAGTTCTGTGCTAAAGTATGCTTTATAGCAGAATCTCAGGACAGTAAAGAATTTGCTTTCTATGCTAAGAATTCAGATGGAGAGAAATACCTTTTCAAATCTGAAGAGTATAAAGTAGAGGAAAAGAAACTTGTAGTTTATGACTGTGCTATAGATTCTCCCAGGTCAGAAATATCTGTTCCCGAAGAATTTATTCTTAAGGTGGATAAAGTCATTGAAGATGCAGATAAGGTGGCAGCAGCTGTTACAAAAATAAGTAATACTAACTATGCCGGATTCGGTACTGGTAAAGTATATGGAAGTAATGGTCAACAAGTAGGTACAAGGACTCCCAGTAACCCCTCCACATGGGGAGAACACGGAGATAGTGCAGCATGGGATGACTATGACTACCCATATCAGGGGAAAAAAGAAGAAGAAGACCAGCAGGAATTCAACTGGGAACCAAAGGAGCAGAAGAAGGTAAGTACAAGTATTTACACTGATTTCAATGAAGAAGTAGAGCATTTTGCTATGTTTGTTCTGAATACAGGTAATAACTTAAGAGAATTTGCTGATATTGAAGATATCATTAAGCATTATCTGAAGTTTAATCTGAAGCCTAAAATGTTAGCATCAAGTATCTTAGAGAAATATGCATCATTGTATGACAATTTCTTTGATAGTATGCCAAACAGAGAAAATGCTGATGTATTTACTTTTGTAACTGAAGGTGTAATCAATGAGTATGAAAATACTTTCCATCTTACACAAAGTAAAAGTGTACAGGAAATGTTAAGTCCTGTAATAGGAAGTTTAAAATCAATGTTAGAAAAATTCAAAGTAGCTAAGTAATGAATACAACACAATCATCAAGATTTAAAGATGCACCCTGGTTTCCTAAAGAAGAAACACATGTAATTGTAGGTGGTGCAGGTGGTATTGGTTCATGGCTTACTATGATGCTTGCAAGAGCCGGATTTATGCCTATTGTATATGACTTTGATACTATTGAAGAGCATAATATGGGAGGACAATTATTTCCTAAAAGACTTATAGGTAAAACTAAAGTTGCTGCTCTTAAAGAGATAGTACAGGATTTTACAGATACTGTCATAGATATTCAGAATGAGAAGTACACTACAGAGAGTCCAACACATCATTATGTTTTCTCTGCATTTGATAATATGCAGGCAAGAAAGGATATGTTTGCTAATTGGAAAATTTATGTTAAAGATTGGCAAAACAGTTTGACTGAAGCTCCTTTAGCAGAAGGTGAAACTGAAATTGTACCAGTATTCATTGATGGTAGACTTACTATGGAACAATTACATATATTTTGTGTAACACCAGACAGAATTGAAGAGTATGAAAAACATCTCTTTGATGATTCTGAAGTTCCGGATGCACCCTGTACTCTTAAACAGACATCACACTCAGCTGCTATGATTGCAGCACATATGGTAGCATTCTTCACAAACCACTTTGCTAATAATCAAATTGGAGAAGATGACAGAGCACTACCATTTTCATGGGAATATTTTATTCCTATTAACTATCTAAATGAACAATAATTATGGCAACAAACATAGTTTCATTTGTGAGACCCCCAGTTAGCAGTTCAAATGCTAATAATTTCAAAACAAGGAATATAGGGACTTCAGATTGTAATATGTTTATACCATTCTTCGCTGTATTTCAACACAGTTTAATTACTTTTAAAGACAGAGAAGATGTACAAGTTTTAGAATATTCTCTACCTATAGATGTCCCTGAAATAAATGGATTTGAATATAGATATGACAGGATGATACATCATCTGATAAATACTATGACTCCAAAGAGATTCAAATTTTCAGTTGCAACAGTACCTCAGCATGTAAATGTTGTAAGAGGTGCTATATATGGTCCAAATGAGAATCTTCTTATTTGTCTTGGTATAAATGTACAATATCTTTTTAGTAAGCCTATTGAAGAAATAGTAGCTAATCCGGATTATTCACAGTTTTGTATATTTGTGAGTAACGAATTAGATGAAAACCCTATCTATAAGAATCTGAAGAAGAAACTTCATATGGATTACTTTCCTGAAGCAGCAGTGCAAGGTATAGATATTGTCTACACAACAAAAATTGCAGACAGATTGTTCAGAAACAATTTTGTCCAACCAAAGTTTAAAAATATTTCCGAAAGAGCTAAATATCTAAAAGAAGAAGTTCCTAAAAGCCTATTAATAGACTAATATGGATATTCAAATAAAAAAAAGAAGCATTGGAAAAACAAACAAAAGAAATGGCTCAGAAGCTGAAAGGTTCTATGCCAACATATTCAGAGAAATAGGATTTAGTCATTGTAAAACATCAAGACTTGGTTCTAAACTTCATGATGATGCTGGTATAGACTTAATATTCTTACCTTTTAATGTGCAGGTTAAACATGGAAAACAAGCAGGAATGAATCCAGCTAGGGAATTACAATATATGCAGAACAGAATGTTTGAGTTATTTCCTCAAAGTTCTCCTGAGCACTTATTCCCTAAAATAGTTATCCATAAAAAAGCTGTTGGTACAGGAAAAAGAAGAACTCCTTATGATGAAATAGTCACTATGACATTTGAGGATTTTTTAAAGATTATTCAGAAGATTGAGAAATGGTAACAGGTTCTATTCATAAGTTATATATGTACTAATAAAGTAAATTAGACCAAAGAGATTGGTCTGGTATTATTGTATAACTTAAAAAATGAACTATGCAAATACAAAGTGGGAAGTTGTATAAGAATAGGACCTGGAAGTATATCTATCCATGCCTTAAGTACTATGGACCAGAATTGAACAAACATTTAGGTACTTTCTTTAAATTAGGAGTAGGAATTAATGACTATAATATGGATATCAAAGGTGAGAGAAATCACATCTTTATACTTGTAGACACTAATCTACCCTTTTCCTCAGAAGACCAAATAAAAGAGTATAAGTTGAAATTCTCTAAGTTCCTTGATTGGCTGACCTACCAACATTACTATGTAGCTGATTATGTATATGAGGACTTTACAGGTAAACACATGATTGTGTTACAATTGCCTTATAAGCATGATGCATCTTTCCTGAGCTTTGTTCAGGGAAAATACAGTGATATGTATGGAACAAAGGAAATAAATGATTACTTTAAATTTGTCACACTGACTGATAAAGCTATTGAAAAAACAAGGAATGATGAAATAAGGGAAGTCAGGATGGTTCTGACAAAAGACAAGAAATATTTGGGTAAGTTTACTGATATGGTAAACACTGAATTCAAGACTAAGTTAAAACCAGATGATTTTGCAGATGCAGAATTTGATTTTCCACCAGTCCTTAAAGAAGAAATTTTTAACTATTAATAAACAAAATATGGTAGAGAATCCATCACCTACAGACATGCTAAGGGGAGAACCTGAAGCAGAACCTGAAATAGACTTATCAAAACACAAAGGATTAAGATTTAATGAAGGTAAACTAAGGTTTGATTTAGTTCATTCCTATGCTCATGAGCAAATGGTAAGAGTACTTACAAAAGGAGCCATAAAGTATTCTGATAGAAATTGGGAGAAAGGTATGGCATGGAGCAATATTATAGCTTCACTTAAAAGGCATTTAAATGCTATTGAGAGAGGTGAAGATTTTGACCCAGAAACTGGTGAGCTACATGCAGCACATGTTGCATGTAATGCTCACTTTTTAACAGCATATTATAAGATTTATCCACAAGGAGATGACAGACCACATGACTACTTATCAAGACCTAAAATTGGACTTGATATAGATGAAGTTATATGTAGCTGGACTGATTCCTGGTGTGAGAAGTTTGGTTATGATATGCCTGAGAATTGGAATTTTAGCTATTCAAATGAAGACCATTTCAAAAGCTTTACAACTGAAGAATTGGATGAATTCTATTTGAATATTCCAGCTAAAATATCTCCCAGAGATATTCCATTTGAACCTCATTGTTATATTACAAGCAGAAGTGTACCTGTAGAGCTTACCAAGAAATGGTTACATAAACATGGTTTTCCAACTATGCCAGTGTACTCAGTAGGATTTGAACAATCCAAAGTGGAAGTAGCTAAAACATCAGGTATTGATATATTTGTTGATGACAGATATGAAAACTTCGTGGAATTAAATAATGCAGGAATTTGTACATTCCTATATGATGCACCTCATAATCAGAGATATGATGTAGGATACAAAAGGATTAAAACTTTAAAGGAATTATTATGATAGTTTTTATTATCTTTGCAGTCCTTTTTATTGTAGAAGTAAAATTTGCTCCCAGACTTGATTGGACTGGGAGTAACTTACTTTTATGGTATAAAATCAGGAGTAAATATGGTACTTATATATTAAGAGAGTATATTAAAATATTTTAAATGTAAAACATGGGAAGTGAAAAATTATTAAATTACTTTGAAGGAGATGAGTTAGCCTCATCAGTATGGCAAGGTAAGTATGCTATTGAGGGAGAGGAAACTCCTGATGATATGCATAAAAGAATGGCTAAGGAATTTGCCAGGATTGAACATAAATATATACATAAGGAGAAGGTATTTTATTCTGAGAAAACTGATAAAGCTTTTATAGATGCTCAGAAAAATTTATCAAATTATGGTAAAGAAAGAGGTGACCTTACTGTACAAAATATTTATAGTTTTTTTCATAATTTCAAACACATTATACCGCAGGGAAGTATAATGTCACAATTAGGAGCACCTCAAATAGGAAGCTTATCTAATTGTTTCGTAGTTGGACAACCAGTTGATTCTTATGGTGGAATATTCCAAAAAGAAGAAGAAATGGTACAGCTTATGAAAAGGAGAGGTGGTGTAGGTATTGATATTTCAACACTTAGACCCGCAGGAACTCCAACAACTAATGCTGCTAAATCCTCTACAGGAGCAGTATCTTTCATGCACAGATATTCAAATGGTACAAGAGAGGTAGCTCAGAATGGAAGAAGAGGTGCATTAATGATATCAATAGATATCAAACATCCGGACTCATTAGAGTTCATTAAGATTAAGAGAGATTTATCACAGGTAACTGGAGCTAATATATCTGTTAAACTTAATGATGATTTCATGAGGTCAGTAGAATCTAATCAAGACTATGTATTAAGATTTCCTTGTGAAGCCCCTATTCCACCTAATTATAATTATCTTAATTATAATGAGATGACTATATTAGAAGGACAGGAAAAAATTCTTTTAAAAAAGATTAAAGCAAAGGAATATTGGGATGAAATTATCAAATCAGCACATAATGTAGCTGAACCAGGGCTTATGTTTTGGGATAGAATGGTTGATTATTCTCCTGATGGAGTTTATGCTCAATTCAAACAGGTAACTACAAATCCATGTTCAGAAATAGGTATGCAACCATATGATGCTTGCAGACTTATGGCTATGAATTTATTTTCATTTGTTAAGAATCCTTGGACTCCAGAAGCTTACTTTGATTTTGAAGAATTCTACAAAACAAACTATGAAGCAATGAGATTATCTGATGACCTTATTGATTTGGAACTTGAACACATTGAAAGAATACTGGCTAAAATTGAAGCTGATATAGAAGAACAAGATATCAAACAAAGAGAGCTTGACTTATGGTATAAGGTTTATAATACAGCTAAAGCTTCAAGAAGAACAGGTTTAGGTTTTACTGCATTAGGAGATACTCTTGCTGCATTAGGTCTGGCTTATGACTCTCAACAAGCTCTTACTGTTACAGAGCAAATCATGGAAATGAAAATGAAATCAGAATTAGACTGTACTATTGACTTAGCTATCCTTAGAGGTACTTTTGAAGGTTGGGACAGAGATGCTGAATTTCATGTTGTAGGAGATGATATGAATGGATATGTTATGGTAGGTGGAGAAAATCCATTCTATCAATTTATCTATGAAAATTATCCTGAACAAGCTATCAGAATGAATAATTGGGGTAGAAGGAATGTTTCATGGAGCACAGTTGCTCCTACAGGAAGTCTTTCTATTATGGCTAAACTTGCTAAATATTCTAATGTCTCGTCAGGTATGGAACCTATCTTCATGCCATTCTATATGAGAAGAAAGAAAGTAAATCCAGGAGAAGTCGGAGTAAGAGTTGATTTTACAGACCAGAATGGAGATACATGGCAGGAATATCCTGTTATTATGGCAGGATTTAAGGAGTGGATTGAAACTAATTATGAGCAAACTAACATTGATAATATTAGTAAGAACACTTTACAATCTCTATTTGAAGTTTCTCCATATTATGGTTCTACAGCAAATGATATTGATTGGGTAAAGAGAGTACAAATGCAAAGTGTCATACAGAAGTATATTACACATAGTATTAGTTCTACAATAAATTTACCTAATGATGTAACAGAAGCTGAAGTATCTACCATATATTTGCAATCATGGAAGCAAGGTCTCAAAGGTATTACAGTATACAGAGATGGTTCAAGAAGTGGAGTGTTAGTGTCTGATTCTAAAAAGGATGAAACATTCAACTATGTTGATGCTATTAAGAGACCAAAAGTATTGGAAGGTGTAGCTCATACTACAAAAGTAAATGGTGTTATTTGTAATATCATCATAGGACTTATAGATAGCAAGCCATATGAAATTTTCATAGACAATACTGAGAAAGGTCTCACAGGATTTGGAGATATTATCAAGAAAAGTAAAGGTCATTATTATTTTAAACAACATGATTTAACTTATGATATTTCTTCTAATATGACTGATGAGCAAGCTGCCATAACGAGATTGGTTAGTACATCACTCAGACATGGAGCTGATATTAAATTTATTGTAGAGCAATTAACTAAGTGTGATGGAGATTTATTCTCATTTACAAAAGGATTAGCAAGAGTACTTAAAAAGTATATTCCTGATGGTGTTAAATCTACAGTAAGTTGTCTGGATTGTAATTCAGACAATGTAATATTCCAGGAAGGATGTATGTCATGCCAGAATTGTGGTTCATCTAAATGTGGATAATATGAAAAAAGAAACTTTAGAGGAAACTCTAAAATGTTTATTTCATTTATCCAATAGTGTTGGAGAAGTAATTACAGAATATCATTGGAGAGACTTTTGTGGGTTGATACTAATGTTGAAAGAAAACTTTCCAGAGTATAATTTAGAACAATTTGAAAAAAGCCTATATGAAAGACTGGATATTTGAACAATTTGCCTATGAACAGGCACAACAATTAAAATTATTGAAAATGGATGCAAGTGAATACCAAGGTATCATAAGAAAAACAGCCATATTTCCTAAAGAAATAGGTCTTACTTATTGTACTTTAGGTTTATGTGGGGAAGCAGGTGAGGTTGCTGAAAAAGTGAAGAAACTATACAGAGATGCAGGTGGTGTAATAACTCCTGAATTTGTATATAATGTTAAGAAAGAATTAGGAGATGTATTGTGGTATACTACTGCAATTGCTAATGAATTAGGTCTTACATTGGAAGAAATCATGGAAGCAAACTATGAGAAACTCACAAAAAGAAGAGAAACTGGTACTTTACATGGTAGTGGTGATAACAGAGAAGAGGGCAATTAAGCCCTCTTTTTCAAAACTTAAATAATATGACAGAACAACTAATAACATTTGAAACAGCTAGATTAGCTAAAAGAGTAGGATTTAGTACAAAAGTACAAAAATATTACACAGTAATTAGAGGTAATACACCTAATAAAACTCTTGGAGGTATTTATAATTTAGGTGAAGTTTGTTCATCACCTCGTATAGGATATATTACGGATAAGTATAATTATAATAGTATAGAAGATTATAATTACGAAGGTTCAGACCAAGAGTATGTATCAGCACCTACACAATCATTACTTCAAAAATGGTTAAGGGAAACTCATAACATTCATATTAAAATAGAAATTTCTAATATAGGACGATATTATTTTCAAATATATCAATTTGAACCAAAAAACAAAAGTAATGTCTTATTTTTTATTAGCCAGAATGTAGGTCTATCGAAATATGACGTTTATGAAGAAGCTTTAGAAATAGGTTTACAAGAAGCCTTAAAATTAATAAAATAAAAATATGAATGCGAACAAATTGAAAGATATTGCTATATCAGCAATTACAGTAATAGTGATTATGGTACTGAGTATCATATGTACAAATAATCTATAAAATTTATAATTATGTTTAAAAAACTATTTGCAAAGAACCAAACCTCAACAGAGGTCTTGGAGAGAGAACCTATGGTTCAAACTGAAAAAGAAGAAGTAATTGATTCGAAACTTATACAGAAAGATATTTCTGCAAAGTTGGACCAGTTACTTGAAGAAGCTGGTGTTAATTACACAAGAAGTACTGAGATTGGAAATCTTAGAACTAAATTAGCAGAGTTTAAAGAGGATAATCAAAAGCTTTATGATAAAATTAAAACCTTATCACAACTTGGATTTACAAATACTCCTACTTCAAGGGTTCAAAAAGAACAACTTGAGAAAAAAGAGGAAGAAGTAAGACAGAAAATTATGGAGATTCAAAAAGAAATCTCTTACTATGAAAAGATGGAGAAACTAAATGCTGAATATGCTATTAAGTATCCATTCTTTAAATTTGTACCTACTGTAACAATGGTTCATATTCTTAAGAAATATAATCTTTTCTTAGGAGATACATGTTTCTATGGAAAAGAAATACCTATGGATGCTATTGATATAGCAAAAGGTTTTATGACAGAAATTAATGAGTCTAAAAAGATTATGCAGATTACCCAAAGTAGTTATGGTGGGTATAGAACTAAAACAAAAGAAGCTCCAAAAACTCCACCAAGATTAAGTCCAGGAAGTATACTAGATTGGCAACATCAACAAATGTTAATACAAGAAATGCAATCTCATAGAGGTCCAAGTGAAAGTGTTGTAAAAGCATTTGAGATTTCAAAACTTAAAATTGTTGCTCCTATGACACACTTTATTATTCCTGAAATAATATTCCAAGAAGAATATGGTAACAGAGAATCTTATCAAGTTCCTGTCGTTAAAATCAATAATAACAACTATCTGGAAATCTGTGCAGACAAGCTTAATGCAGCTGCTATTGAAGATGCTAAAAGAAAAGTTGTACTTGACCCAATTCTGATGCTTGAAGTTCCAGAAGGATTTATAATCCTTAAAGCCTGGGATGAAGAAGCTGACATTATAGAAATTCAAAATGGAAACTTTAACTAATGAGATATTTAGTTTTACTAATACCATTTGCTCTTATTATTGCATTTATTTGGTCTGTATCAAGTTTGGCTAAACAATCTAAAAAAGATTGGGAGACCTTAGAATATTTGAAAAAGAGAGCAAATGAAGTTACAGGGAAAGAAGAGCTGGAAGAATTTCATAAAGAGTTTTTAGACAAAGCTTCCAAAATACATAATAAATTTATAAATCCTAAACTTATGGAAATAGATGGTTATGTAAGAGGAATGTATAAACAATATATAAAATGACAGCAGAAGAATTTTCAAAAAATTTTACTACAGGAAAAAGTGAGGAAACTACTGGAGAGTATATACAAAGTATGTTAACTAAGTTTGCTCAATATCATGTAGAGAAAGCTTTAGAGAATGTAAAGTTAAAAATACAACTATCTTTTATACCTTATGATGAAGAATCTTGGAATCAAAAATCTATAGAAAGAAAAGATATTCTTGACTTCTATGATGATGGAGAAGATGATACAGATTTTCAATATGAACAGTTAAGAAATAGAGATGGTTTCATTATTGAAGCAGATGAAGAATCAATTATTAATGCATACCCACTAACAAACATAAAATGATAATAGATTTAAAAAGAGGTTTTGGAGATTTTGAAGAGTATAAACTTTCTAAATTTCCTGATAATTCAATTAAATTTGAATTAAAAGTAGACATTGAATCATGGGAAGAAGTTCTCATTCTAACAACATTCAGGTCTTCAGATGACATACTGGCTTTAGGATTGGTAGCAAATACTTTGAGAAAAGTTTGTCCTTGTCCTATATATTGTAATATATCTTATATGATGTATCAGCAAGATGACAGACAGTTTAAAGATACTGAGAGTTTTGGTCTTAAATTTATTTGTGACTTACTTAATATCTATCCAATTGATAGTTATGAAATATTTCATCCACACTCAGATAAAGTAGAGTTTATAAATTCCTTAAGAATTCTAGATAACACACAATTTTTGGAATGGTCTATAGCAGATATACATGCTGCTAAGAAAGACTTGGTTCCTGTAGTATGGGTAATACCAGATTCAGGTGCATTTAAGACTCAGTTTAAACAAATTGAGAAATTACATTATCATGAATTTATTACTTGTATGAAATCAAGAAATTCTGGTACAGGTGAAATAACTACTGTAGTTAACACAGATGATTTACAAGGTAAAGATTGTTTCATTGTAGATGATATTTGTCTTGGAGGAAGAACTTTTATTCAAATAGCTCAAGAGCTTAAGAAAAAGAATTGTGGTAAACTATATCTTATAGTATCACATGGAGTACTTAATCATGGTTATATAGATTTGATAAAATATTTTGAATGTATATATACTACAGATTCTATTTGTACTTTACCTGAAACTGATAAACTCAAAATCTATGAGTTATAACAAAATAACTAAAACAATACTGCTATGAAAGAATACAATAAGTTAATCCGTGAGATTGAAAAAATGGATGACTTTAGTATTACTAAGTCTGGAAGAAGGAATACAATAAAGGTGACTCATAATGTGTCTAAACTATTGTATTCTGTTCATCCAGGTGAAAATGCAGTTAAACCACTACGAAAATGGATACAAAAACAAAGAGAAAAATAAAAAAAGATTTTCAGCTTCCTAAGGAATTTGCAGAAAAATGGCTTGCAGCTTTAAGAAGTGGTGAATATACTCAAATAGATGGTACTTTAATAAGTAGCTATGAGGATGATGATGGTTGTTCTGTTGCAGAACCAACTAAAGGATGTTGTCTTGGTATAGCAGCTTTAGTATGTAATGCAGACCCAGAGAATCTAATAGGTGCAGGTATGCCTAAGGATGTAAGCAGATATCTATCTAAAATAGGATATCCTGAAGAACTACTTACTACAGCAACTGTAGAAGAAGGAGTTAAAACTGTTGAAGACTTAAGTACTATACTTGCAAGTCTTAATGATGGTTTCACATTACTTCAACTGGATAACTGGAAAAAGCATTACAAGAAAACAAAATTTCCTGGAGAAGATAAATTTGCTAGAGGTAGTACCAGAGCAGCTCTATCATTCACTGAAATAGCTGATTGGGTTAGTAAAAATGTAGAATTCGTATGAGTACAGAAATGACATTTATTTTCTTTCTCGTAGGATTTGTATTAGGTATGATTATTCAATACAATATAGATAAAGAAAATGGAAAATAAACAAAAAAGAACACTGGTAATTGGAGATATACATGGTGGACTCAGAGCATTAGTTCAGGTTCTAATCAGATGTAATTATAATTACCAGGAAGACCAGATTATCTTCTTAGGAGATTATGTAGATGGGTGGTCAGAGACAGCAGAACTTGTTCAATACTTAATTGACTTAAGAGAGAAATCTGTACATAAACCTATATTTCTTAGAGGAAACCATGATAAGTGGTGTGAAGATTGGCTCTTAATGGGTCAATGTCCTAATATATGGGTAACACACAGTGGAGGTCAAGCTACTATAGATTCTTATATAAGAACAGGTTATATAACTGATGAAGCCCATAAACAATTCTTTAGAAATCTTCAAAATTTTTATATAGATGAAGAGAACAGAGGATTTGTACATGGTGGCTTTATATCCCAAAAGGGATTAGGTCATGATGCTAATGAAACTGATTACTACTGGGATAGGGACTTATTCGGATTAGCTGTCATGTTACATGGTAGAGAACTTGAAGCAGACCCTGATAATAGTGGTAAACCTAACAAGTACACAAGATTCAGGAAACATAAAGAGGTTTATATAGGACACACTTCTACACAGAATTGGAACTGTAAACCACATTATCCTGAATTTGAGAAAATGGGTAGAACTAATGCTCCAATAGATATTCCAATGAACAGATGTAATGTTTGGAATATGGACACTGGAGGTGGATTCAAAGGTAAATTAACTATTATGGATATAGATACAAAGGAATACTGGCAATCAGATAATGTTCCTACTTTATATCCTGAAGAAAAAGGAAGAGGATAATGAGTTGGTTTACCAAAAAGAAACCTGAAGAGACAGAAGAAATCATATCCAAGAAAAAGGAAAAAAGAATTAATGAAGGTATTAGAAGGGCAGCATATTTAAATGACCAACTAATAAATTATCAAAACTCTTTAATTCTTTGGAGAAATAATAGGATTATGGTTTTTGATAGTGTAGGTTATAATGAAGAAGATGATGAGGTAAACTATAAGTTTTATATGACTACTACACAAAAAGGAAGAATTAATATTATAACTGATGATGGTTATAATTATAATATTGACCATATCAAAAAGGCAAGAGAAAGATTTCAAAAAATTAAAGCTGATTTAAAACACTTTGGTTTTGAAGTAACAAAAATTGAAAAATAATGGCAACATACGAATGGAAACAAACAATATTCACACCAGAAGCAATTGATGGTGTAGGTCATTATATTGTAAGAGAAAGTGTGAATAAAACTAATAGTCCTCATTTCTACGATACTGGGTATCTATCCACTGTCATGATGAAAATAGGTTATATTGGTGGCGGAAGAGATATCAACAGAGAGATAAGAGGAAATTATTATTGTCTAATTGATATGTCTGATGGTAGAATCAGTACTGGATTCTTTAAGACAAAAGATGCAGATGGGAATAAGATTGAAGATTCTTCTAATTGGACCTGGATTTCTTTTTCTGATGATGAAAATTACGTAGCAAAACAAAAACTATGTGATTATCTTAATAATAATCAACACGGAGAAACATATAGATTTGCTACAAATGAAGAATTAATTAGAGTAGCAGCTCATCAAAAGTGGAGAACTAAATGAGAAAGTTTTTAAGAGAACTATTTTGGAAAAGATGTCATTTCTGTAATCATAAAAGGAAATACTTCTATTGGCTATGGGAGACTCATCCAGATTTATATAGTGAACTGTCAGAACAGTTATTCAATGAGAATAAACATACACTTATATATGAAATATGTACAGAATGTGTAACTATAAAACAAAAGGAATATGAATCCACTATTAACCCTAATGCATGACACAGGTAACGAACTATGTCTTATAGGAGCATGGTGTTCTTACTTAGAAAACAAATCTAAAGAGTACACTGTAGAATCTGAAGAAATAGAAGATGTTACACAAAAAATACAAGCTGCAAGTGATAGATTACAATCTAAACTGGATGCTTACTACGAATACATTAAAGAACAAGAAAAAATGAAAGCAACAAAGAAACCAGTTGAGATAGATTATTATCCTGTAGAGGAAAACAATTTACCAGAACTACAGAAATGGGTAGAATCATTTGGAGATAGATTCGAAGATAAATTTAATTTTATTGATGAAGGTCCAGATGGAGCCAGGCTTACTGTTAAGACATTAGAAGGTACATCTTATGATGTATTACCTAAAGATGTTATTATCAGAGGAGTAAAAGGAGAATATTATCCTTGTAAAAAAGATATTTTCAAACTAACTTATGACACAAATGAATAGTATATTTCTATCTGACGGGTACAAATACGGGCATCAAGACCAGTATCCTCCTGGCACATCACTGGTATATTCTAACTTCACACCAAGGAGCAACAAGTATGCTCCTAAAGGTTGTGATGAAGTAGTAGTATTTGGTACAACACTTGCTATGAAATTTCTTCATGAGCATTTTAAAGAGAACTTCTTTAGTAAACCTAAAGATGAAGTTATTGCTGAAGTCAAGAAAGAGCTTAGTATGTATCTTAATACTGATTATGATACTACTCACTTCGAAAACTTACATGACTTAGGTTATTTACCTATCCATGTTAAAGCTCTTGAAGAAGGTACACTATGTCCTATCAGAGTTCCAATGCTTACTATTTATAATACTGAACCTGAGTTCTATTGGGTAACTAATTTCTTAGAGAGTATCTTAAGTAATTTGCTTTGGAAACCTATGACATCAGCATCTATTGCTCATACATACAAGAAAGTACTTACTAAGTATGCTCTTGAGACTGATGAGAAAAATGTTGAGTTTGTTAATTGGCAAGGACATGACTTCTCATTCAGAGGTTTAGATTCTGACCATGCAGTAATTGCATCTGGTTTAGGACACTTAACTTCATTCACTGGTACAGATAGCTTACCTGCAATATGGGGAGCAAGAAAGTATTATAATGAAACAGGATTTGTAGCAGGCTCAGTTCCAGCTACAGAGCACTCAGTAATGTGTGCAGGTTCTAAAGAAGGTGAAATTGAAACATTTAGAAGATTACTTAAGACCTATAAAGATTCTCCTATATTATCAGTTGTATCTGATACATGGGATTTATGGAATGTATGTACAGTTATACTACCTCAGCTTAAAGCAGAAATCCTGGCTGGTACAACTAAACTTGTAATCAGACCTGATTCTGGAGACCCTTGTGATATCTTATGTGGTACAGCTCCTCATCTAAGTACTAAAAAGTACGAAGATGGTAGAGAGAATCAACACAAAGGAGTAATTGAATTACTTTGGGATGTATTTGGTGGTACTGTTAATGAGCAAGGATTTAAAGTATTAGACCCACACATTGGAGCTATATATGGAGATTCTATTACAATTGATAGAGCTACTGAAATATGTGAGAGACTTAAAGCAAAAGGATTTGCATCTACTAATGTTGTATTAGGTATTGGTTCATTCACATACCAGTATAACACAAGAGATACATTTGGATTTGCTATGAAGGCTACTTATGTAGAGAAAGTAGAAAGGAATTATGAATATGAAAAAGATGTTGTTTATGAAATAGTAGGTTATCCTATATTTAAAGACCCAGTTACAGATGATGGAATCAAGAAATCAGCTGTAGGTTTATTAACTGTATATAAATACAGAGGTGAAATAAAATTAGAAGATAATTGTACTTGGTCACAAGAATCAGTTGGACTTCTTAAAACTCTTTACAAAGATGGAGTATTCTATAGTGAAACTACTCTAACTGAAATTAGAGAAAAACTTAGTAAACAATGAGATTCTGGGATACTGAATTAGGAAAGAAATTTTCTCATACTATACATGAGCACAATAGTGCTATTGGTATGATTAGAAGTTATGTTCAATTTATTGAGACATATTATAAAGACCCAACAAAACTTACTGAAGAGAGGTTTTTGTTATATCTGAAAAATACTGAAGAGAGTTGTAAGAAAGCACTTGATGCTGTAGACTACACTTATAAGTATGCTCAGGAGCAACATAAGAAAGAACAGGAATCTAAACTTAAAACTATTCATATGAAGGTTGTAAGTTATTGTGATATACCTGAAGACCTTACACAAGATTCCTGGTTATCAGAATCTGGTCCAAATTGTTTTGTAGACTATAAAGTGTCATCAGACCCTAAGTATACGAGAACTGATTTGGATAATTGGATTATTGAAACTTATCCGGAACTACTTGATGTAGATTTTTTAATTGAAATAGATTACTAATGAAGGTATATTATGCACACTTTATGGGTATTTATAATACCCCACAGGAATTAAGAGATATTGAGACTTTAACTAAATTAGGTCTTGAAGTAATTAATCCTAATATACCTGAAGTACAGGCTGAAGTTGAGAAGTTCAAAGTAACTTTTGGACCAACT
>Ga0157290_10000013_pt1 | contig 91479 bp, 68 predicted proteins | sample NitcycUS149409B1_FD_108389 | JGI IMG/M metagenome (GOLD analysis project Ga0157290, IMG submission 108389) | Soil microbial communities from Arlington Agricultural Research Station in Wisconsin, USA - Nitrogen cycling UWRJ-S149-409B-1 | ecosystem: Environmental > Terrestrial > Soil >...
ACTCCTGGTCCTAAATCAAAAGTGCATTAGAAAAGGGCAAGTCAATCTACATCTCGGACGTCGGCATGATCTAAGCAAGAAAGTTCCTAAGGAGAAATTTCTCCAAGCAGGAGACGTTCTGGTTAACTCAACTGGAGTGGGAACTTTAGGGAGGGTTGCGCAGATCATATCTCTGGACAGGGAAATGACGGTGGACTCCCACGTCACCATTGTGAGAGCAAACCGAGCGCGAATGGAGCCGGAATTTTTGGGCGCTTATCTTCTCGGGCGTCAGACAGAGATCGAACTCTTAGCAACTGGCACGACGGGCCAGACGGAATTATCCCGTACTGCCCTAGGGAAGCTCCCTGTACAACTACCACCACCCGAGATCATGAAATGCTTTGCCGGTCTGGTGAAGCCACTAAACGAGTCCATCCAACACAATCTGCAGCAAGCCCGGACGCTAGAAGAATTGCGCGATACGCTTTTACCACGTCTCATTTCTGGCAGACTGCGTGTGCCGGATGCCGAGGTCGCTCTCGCGGAGGCGCTCTGATGAGATTTGCTAAAGTACAAACGCATATCCGACCTGTTCTGCATTTGGATCCACCGATTTCAAGAGGTGTCGCGGCATGAGCCACGTAACGGAGAGCATGGCGGAGCAGGAGGCTCTCGGATGGTTCGAAGACCTCGGCTACGAGGTTGCCGCTGGACCTGACATCGCGCCCGACGGTCTGACACCCGAGCGAAAGAACTACAAGCAGGTATTCCTTGAAGAACGCCTGCGCTCCTCACTACATCGCCTGAACCCTGATCTGCCTTCCGCCGCCATCGAGGACGCCGTAGGCGTTGTGATGAACGCGAGCACCCCCGGCCTCTACGCCGGTAACCACGAGTTACACCGCATGTTGACGCTCGGCGTGCAGGTCTACTGGCAGCAGGACGGCGAAACCAAAGGCGCACGCGCCTGGCTGCTCGACTTCGATGACCCGAGCAAGAACGACTGGCTGGTCGTCAATCAGTTCACCGTGCTGGGAAAGAAGGAACGCCGACCGGACTTGGTCATCTTCCTGAACGGCCTCCCAGTCGCCGTCTTCGAACTGAAGAACCCGGCAACCGAAGAGGCAGATGTATGGGCCGCATTCCGCCAGCTCCAAACCTATAAAGAAGAGATTCCCGATCTTTTCCGCACGAACGAACTGCTTGTAGCTTCGGATGGAATCTACGCAAGACTTGGCTCACTGACCGCCAACGAAGAGCGCTTCATGGCTTGGCGCACTATCGATGGCGAAAGCAAAGACCCGCTCGGTCACTTCTCCGAGTTGGAAACGCTCATCCGAGGGCTCTTCGGGAAAGAGCACCTCCTCGACTATCTGCGGCATTTCATCGTCTTCGACGTAACGAACAGTGCAAAGCTGATCGCCGCCTATCATCAGTTTCATGCCGTTCGTGCAGCGGTGGACCAAGTATTGATTGCCTCAAGCAAGGATGGTGACGGCAAGGGCGGCGTGGTGTGGCACACCCAGGGCGCAGGCAAAAGCTTGGAGATGACATGTCTCGCTGGAAAGCTGATGACGCATCCTGCGATGAAAAACCCTACGCTTGTGATCGTCACAGACCGAAACGATCTTGACGGCCAGCTCTACGGCACCTTCTCCACTGCAAAGGAAAGCCTCGGAGAAACGCCGGTTCAGGCGGATTCGCGCACGTCGCTCCGCGAACACCTGAACGACCGCCCTTCGGGCGGAATCATCTTCACAACCATCCAGAAGTTCGTGCCGGGCGAGGATGAAGATACCTTCCCGGTCCTGACCGAGCGCGACAACATCGTCATCATTTGCGATGAAGCTCACCGAAGCCAATACGGTCTGAAGGCGCGAATCGTCGAAGATCGCGAGACGAACACCGCAAAGCTGCAATACGGCATGGCGAAGTACATGCGTGACGCCCTTCCGAACGCGACGTACGTTGCTTTCACAGGGACTCCGATTGCGCGGATGGATAAAGACACTCGCGCCGTGTTCGGTGACTATGTGGCCATCTACGACATCGAGCAGGCTGTGAAGGATGGGGCGACTGTTCCCATTTATTACGAGTCACGTCTTGCCAAGCTCGATCTTGATCCTGAGCAAACACCACTGATCGACGATGAAGTTGAAGACCTGACCGAGGGGGATGAGGACTCCGTTCGGGCGCGGACAAAGACCAAGTGGGCTGCGCTTGAAAAACTAGTCGGCTCGGAGCCACGCATCGAGAAGATTGCCGCTGACCTCGTGACGCACTACGAAGAACGGAACAGCACGATGATCGGGAAGGCAATGATCGTGTGCATGAGCCGCGAGGTTTGCGCTCAACTCTATAAAGCCATCACTGAACTTCGTCCTGATTGGCATGACCCGGACCCGAAAAAAGGCGCAATAAAGATCGTCATGACCGGGTCTGCGTCGGATCGCGCTGAACTGCGCCCGCATATTCACAATCTCGCTACCAGGAAGGACCTCGAAAAGAGATTCAAAGACCCCGACGATCCTTTCCGCATCGTCATCGTTCGCGATATGTGGCTGACAGGCTTCGATGCACCCTGCTTATCGACAATGTATGTCGATAAGCCGATGAAGGGTGCCAACCTAATGCAGGCGATCGCGCGCGTGAATCGCGTGTTCCGTGACAAGCCGGGCGGTTTGATCGTGGATTACATCGGCATCGCCAACGAGTTGAAAGAGGCGCTACAGGAATACACGCAGAGCGAAGGAAAGGGACGACCCACGGTTCCTGCCGAGGAAGCACTGAAGAAGCTTCAGGAGCTTGTGGAGATCGTGCGCGGACAGTCGCACGAGGTGGATTACCGCGATTTCCGAACAAACGCATTGCCTCGGATTCGCGAAGCGGCGAATCACGTCCTTGGATTGGATGATGGAAAAAAGCGCTTTGCAGACGCCGTGCTGGCCGCCAGTCAGGCATTTGCTCTGTGCTGCACGCTGGACGCCGCGCTTCTTTACCGGGATGAGCTGGCTTACTTCCAGGCGATAAGGGCTGTATTGACGAAGGGAGATCCGAGCTCCAGGCTTGATGACGCAACCCGTGAACATGCCCTCCGCCAGATCATCTCTCGCGCGGTCGTATCTTCCGAGGTTATCGATATCTTCTCCGCAGCCGGGCTCAAGAAGCCTAACGTCGGCATCCTTTCCGATGAGTTCCTCGAAGATGTGCGCCGATTGAAGCAGAAGAATCTCGCCGTGGAGCTTTTGCAGCGGCTGCTCAATGGAGAGATCAAGAGCCGCTTCGCGACCAACGTCGTGCAGCAAAAGAAGTTCTCGGAGCTTTTACAGGGGTCACTGACCCGCTATCGGAATCGCGGAATAGAAACGGCGCAAGTGATCGAAGAACTGATCGAGATGGCGAAGCAATTCCAGAAGGCTGCCGAACGCGGTGAAGAGCTTGGTCTTTCTGCTGACGAACTCTCCTTTTACGATGCGCTTGCTTCTAACGAGGCAGCGGTACGAGAGATGGGGGACGAGATTCTCCGGAAGATAGCCCGCGAACTTACGGATAAGTTGCGAAAGAGTAATTCAGTTGATTGGTATCTTCGCGAGTCGGTCCGTGCCAGACTTCGATTGATGGTGAAAACCATCCTGAAGAAGTACAAATACCCTCCGGATCGACAAGACGAAGCAACGGATACGGTATTACGCCAAGCAGAGACTCTGTCTTCAGCCTGGACCGTTGCGGCTTAGTGCCGCAGGAGCGGGCTGTTGACAGACGGCTGTTTCGAAGTCACAGGGTAAATTTCCTTCCTGGTTAACAGGAATGTCCCGTATCCTCTAACACATCCTCCATGTCCAGCTCGACCACTGAGTTTCTTCGTCTGCTGCCTCTACCGATCAAGATCGGTACACCTCTTGTCGCGCTAGTAGCTTTTGGAAGCGCTGGGAAGCTTTACTTCAGCACACGGCGCATTCTTGGTCAGATGAGCTCCTTTCGAGCGTTCTTGTCGGGGAGTGCTGGTTCAGGGGACTCACACCACACAGGTGCAAGTCCGGCTGATTTTGATCGCCTCCGTACTCAAGGAAGCCAGCTTCCCGAGCCTACTGCTGGCTGGTGGCATCGATGTGAAGACGCGGCTGAGCCCTATCGGGGAGCTGAGGGGCAGGAAGGCTATTTCCTAACGGATCCGTCTAACGAAGTATTGCCGTACGAATCGCTCACGTCGTCCTTACGAAAGGATGTGTATCGTTCGCTGCCTGGCGTTTTGACGGGAGCGGGGCTCACTTTGACGTTCATCGCGATCCTCACCGCTTTGTACGGTGTTCATTACGATAAAGCGAACACCGTCGAACCGATCACCGGGATCGACATTCTCATCAATGGTCTATCAGGCAAATTTCTCAGCTCTGTGATCGCGCTGCTGTGCAGCATCGGCTTCACATTCTTCGAGCATTCCCAATCGGCTCGCCTAAGAAAGGGTTATACCGAGACTATTACGACTCTGCGGGGCGTCATCCCACGACTGACCACAGCCCGGATTTTGCTAGACATCCGAAAATCGTCAGCCGACGCAAGCGTGGAAGTCGCCCATATCAGCGCCGATGTCGTTTCGCGTTTTACTGACGCTATCAACGAGCACGTGGTTCCTCAGCTTTCAAGCTCCATGGCCACCGGGATTGCTGGTGCCTTCCATACGCAGTTGAGTCCAACGCTGGAAAAGATGACTGGATCGCTCGAAACCTTGCAAGGGACGATTGCCGGCCTGGAATCGCAGAAGCAGGAGTCTGTCACCGTCGAGTTCGAGCGAATGTTGCAGGGACTGGAGCGTTCGATGACTGACGCTCTTGGGAAGATGGCAGGCGGCTTCCAAGAAGCGCTATCCGGCTCAGCTCGTAGCGAATTTTCAAACATGCAAGCAGCTCTCGAAGGTACACGTGGAATGCTTGCCGGGATGAATGATCAGTTCGGGGCGATGCAATCCGCGTTCAATGGTGTCGTCGCCAGGGCTGAAGAGGCGACAATGCAACAGATGTCTGCTGGCAAGGAGCAGACTGAGCAACTTCATCAAGTGATGCGCGGTGTCCTGGCAAGTATTGCGTCAGACACCGCAGACAACATGCAGACCCTGAAAGATCAACTAAGCGAGACGGTTGGTCAGCTAGTAGCGCAGGTCGAAGTTCTGACGAAGTCGTCTCACGATTCGGCGTCAACATTGATTGGACAAGCGGAGTCTTCTTCTCAGGCTATGGCTGCTCGGCTGGAAAATGTTCTTGAAGGAATACGCCAACGCAGCGCTGAATTTGAGGAGGCGAGTCGGCATCTGAGGGATGCACAAACATTTATTTCGACTCTTCTGCAGCAGAATGGCGACAACCTGAAACAGCTTGGTGCCGCAAGCGCAGAGGTCAGAGGCTATACCGCTGACCTTCGGGCGCAAGCACAGTCGTTGTCTGTTGTCGTGACGGGGCAAGCAAATGTTACAGATCGTCTGGCGACGGCGGCGAGCAAGGTGCAGGAAGCCTTGAACGATCAGGAAGAGAGGCTCCGCCGCTACTCTGGAACCATTCAGCAATTCGAAAGCGCAATGTCCGATGTAGACAAAAGAATTGCGTCGGTCCTGCAGGAATTCGGAAAGGGTTTCAACGACTACCAAGAAGGCGTCAAGAAGAACTTCGACAGCATCGTGCGTATCGCTAATGACCTGTTGCCAAAGGCAACGCTCGGGCTCGAAGCACGTGTCGAAGAGTTCTCCGACCAGATGAGCACCTTCACCGACAGGATCGTAGAGGAGCTTCAGAAGATCGACGGAGCGGCAAATGGATGAGCACGCGAGCACTGATCATCTCAGCAACTCTCTGACAGATTTGATGACCTCCCTCATGGTCATATTTATCCTCTTGCTGCTCGCGTTCATTAGCCACACTGCATCCAAAGATGCTGCGGTGGCTGACATTCTTCTGAAAAAACTGCAGACCGACCTCAAGATCCAGGGAATTGATGACAACCGCTTGAAGCTTGACCCAAGAGATCGGAATGCCATCCTCGTCATCGTGCCCGGAAATCTGATGAACTTCGAGAGTCAGCATCACGATCTCAGTCCCGATGGTCGTACCTGGCTCGATACGAACATACCCAAGTTCGCATCCATTCTTTGCGATCCTCGGTATGCTTCGAGTATTTACTCGATCGTCGTAGAGGGACATACGGATTCGCATGGCTGGGCCGGTAAAGACTCATACTTCAGCGAGAATGAGAATCTCAAGCTAAGCCAGGATCGATCTATGGCGGTAGTGCAGGAGTCTTTGCATTCGCTTGAATCGGCATCAACGGAGCGCAATTGTTTCCTCGATAAACTCTCAGCCGTCGGGCGGGGCCAACGTGACCCCGAACCCACTGATGACGCGAGCCGTCGAGTTATCTTCCGCATTAGGGTCAAAGCTTCCGACGAGAATAGTTTTGAGAAGAGACTCTAATGAACACCACGCAAACTGTTCTTTCTGATCTCCGATCACAACGTATTCACTTCAGTTTCCCAGTGTTGTCTGAGGTGGAGATTCGGAAGTCGATTGCCAACTTATCTCGACTTGCAGAAACCATGTCGCATCGGACGCCACGCTTTCAACATGGAAATGGCCTCGACCCTGAAACCGTCTGGAAGGAATGGGAAAGAAACAATTTTGCTCATGACAAGCTGACCCGACGCGAATGGCAGACTCTTTGTGGGTCTCCACTTACTGCGATCCGGCTTCAGTTGATCACGGCATTGAGAGATTTCCCAGAACCACTCGGACGGCTCGCGAACTTTATTGGGATCGCCTCTGCCTATTTTCGACAATGGCGACCGGAGGGTGACCAATTCGCTCCGGCGGCGGCAATAGAGAAACTTCTCCTGCGAGAACTGGAACGCGCCTCCAGCAAGAGCAAGAATCGAGTATTCCTAGCATGGAAGAAGTATCCGCAACTCTTCAGCCCACGAGCGTCGGAGTGGATAGCAGAAACCAGCCTCAAGGATCATGTTTCTGTCAGCGATGCTGCTAGGTCTGTCTACGTCGAACCTGCGTCGTTGCTAGTAACGAAGAGCTTGGAGACTGCCGCAGAGAGAGCCACTACCGCTCTGATTAAGACCCCGATATCAGCTCCAGAAGATAAGGCAGTCGATCAACTCATCTGGATAAATGAAAGCCTGTTCGCTCAGGAACTGAACGCGGGAATCTACCGAAAATGCGTTGGAAGCCTGATCTCCAGCAGCTTGCCAGATCGCTATCCTATGCTGCGCCAGTTGCTCACGCAGCTCGTCACTGACGACGCTCGGCTCGGAGATCCACGACTGGCGGAGAATGGTGCGAACTGGAGACACCTACCTGACGAACCACGAGAGATTTTCCTCTCGTGGATGGCCCAACAGTACATTCAGCTCTTCTTCGATATCGTTGTCCCCAAGAGCGACGACAATCGTCGGCGAGCCGAGTTTTGGCTGCACTATGCCCGACGCAAGGGCAACATCAAAGACTTCCAGGTCGCTGTTTCGTCAGAGGATATGTGGAAGGTGGACCGGAGCCAAGAGGCAAAGGGATTCTCGTACGCCCGCGTCAGTGCATCCTCAAATGCGAGCAGTGCTTTTCTGATGGAATTCCACGCTATGGGCGAGCGGTATGTGGTCGTGGATTTTAGTGAGACGGGTAATGCGGCTTGTATCTACACAAGAGCTGTCTTCGAAGGGAACGGTGCGTCATTTCGGCGTCGCAGTTTCAATATGTCGGAACTCCGAAATACTCAAACGAGACTGGACAGTATCAATCACATGGGCGCCTGGGAAATTCCTGCGGAGCGCAAACTCAGACGATTGGGGATAATACCTTGAGTTTCGAGCTACATCACTTTTCAGATCGGCTCTACGTGCTCGCCGATGATGATGCTGTTCATGTCCAGCTAACCGGCGAGGCCTTCGCATGGGAAACGCCTGAAGCCTGGCCTTCCGAGGTACGTGCAAGCGCACGCGGACGGCGCCTTGCATCCGAAATCTCGATGGCGCTGGAGATGGGACTCGTTCAAGCGTCAGATGGCTTTTTATCTGTCCCGTATGTGAACTTCCATGCCCTCGATGATGAGGAGTTTCGTTTCCATCGCTCCTTTTCATCACCAAGCCCATTCCTTCTGCAGATCGGACGCACAGGAGTTCTGGGAAGAGCAGATTTTCAATATCAGCTCAAGTTTTTGATCGGCAATCAAGCGGTGGCGCTCGAATGTGCCGGCCCCTTCCTGTTGCGAGGGTCTACAGGAGAGCGCTTTCATCTGGATGGAACACAATACGCTCTCGTCTCAGCTCTGCAGAAATTTAACGCTCTCCCTGTTGAGGAACGAACGCCTCAGACGAGTTGGTTAGCATTTGCAGATGTTAAGCGTCTGTCGCAAGACGTAAATGCATCGCTCGATACTTGGCTCGCCAGCAACGACGTTGTCGTTCCGTCTTCCATTGGACTCGACTTTTACGAAGAATCGGATGGCTCTCTGAGCTTTGTTCCGACCTCACCTGATCTCGACAGCACGGAATTCCGTACTGTCTTTCAGCAAAGTAAAGATGCGCATGATCTGTACACTGTGCAGCGTACTGGTAAAGAGCGGGTTCGGGTAGTTCTGACGGATCGCCAGAAAACCGTGTTGCAGCGGATGAAGACGGTTCAACGTGTCAAAGGTCCTCTTCGCGAAACTCTGGAAAAGGATCCACTCCGAGTATTCGACGGCATTGCGGGTGATGTGGAACTTCCTGATTACAGCGATCGCGTCATCGGGATTGGAGCATTCCAGTACGATCCGATTCCCAAGTCCCCGAGCGATGAGAGTAGCCTAGCCGGACTTTGGGGCGCGGCATCATCCCCTGAGGAGACTGATCTCAAGGAGCGCGAGCCGAAGGAGCGACAAGAGCTAAAAACGCTTCTTATTAGAACCAATCAGGACGAGATCGTTGATGAATACCTCGATCAGGCAGCTCGCGCATCGGGGGATCAAGCGGGGTGGAAATTTGTCTCCCCACAGGCTCTTGGAAGCGAATTTCCTCTTGACCCTCATCAGCAAGACGGGGTGAGCTGGTTGCAGCGGTGCAGCCAAATCAAAGACCGGCGTGGGGTGCTGCTGGCGGATGACATGGGCTTGGGGAAGACGCTCCAACTTCTCACATTCATGGCCTGGGCAATCGAGTCTGGAATGTTTCCTGAGCTATCCAAGCCCCGTCCACCCTATCGTCCTATCCTGATCACCGCGCCTCTTATCCTTCTTGAGAATCAAACCTGGGAAGGTGAGATGAAGAAGTTCTTCGAAGATAAGGGGAGCATCTTCCTTCCTGTCCTTCCTCTCTACGGCCCGGCACTTCGCAGTTTTCGTAGGAAAGACCTCGTCGGAACCGAAGGAACTCTAGGGCAGCCGATACTTGACCTTGACCGGATTCGTCAGCATCGCATTGTCATCACAAACTATGAAGCGCTCAGAGACTACGAGTTCAGTTTTGCGTATCACCCCGACGGCAAGTCGCTTTGGTCAATGGTGATCTCTGACGAAGCCCAGGAATACAAGACGCCGAACTCACGCATCTCGCACGCGATGAAGAAACTGGATCCACCGTTCAGGATCGCGTGTACTGGAACTCCCGTCGAAACGCAGCTGCTCGATCTCTGGAACATTTTCGACGCGTTACAGCCAGGTCTGCTTGGAGCTGCAAAGGATTTCGTGAGGCGATATGCCGGCCCAGAAGCTGAAGCCGAAATCGACCAGCTTAAACGGAAACTGCTCTATATGCGGCCAAATGCTTTCATGCTCCGCCGCAGTAAGGATGAGGTCTTGACATTGCCCGAGAAGACTGTGGAACGACTCTTATGTCCGATGGGCCCTGATGAGATCAATGCTCACCAGATGTTGGCTCAAGGCATGAGTGCTGCCGGAGCCAAGAAGCAGAAGCTGACGCTGTTGCATGACTTTGCCCGGCTTTATCAGCATCCGGCCCTGCTCGGAGCGTCCGGGGACGATGAGACGCCATCGGGTCTTCGGGCGCGGAGCTCCAAGCTCCGCGCTGTCCTTGAGCTGCTCCATAGCATCAAGGGCAAAGGGGAAAAAGTTCTAATCTTTGCCCGCCACAAGGATTCACAGCGGATGCTCGCATCTGTACTTTCAGACGAATTTGGAATTCCGGTGCGCATTCTGAATGGAGATACGCCGACCGCAGCATCTTCGCGCAACGGCGGTGCACAAACGCGTCGCCTACTGCTCGATGAGTTCAAGAGTCGTCCCGGCTTCGGAATGATTGTCCTATCCCCGTTTGTAGCGGGTGTTGGTCTAACGATTGTCGAGGCCAATCACGTCATTCATTATGGTCGTTGGTGGAACCCCGCGCTTGAGGCGCAAGCCACGGATCGGGCATATCGCCGAGGACAGCAGCGCCCCGTGAAGGTGTATCTACCGATCCTGCACGATCCAAGCGAACAGATAGTTGATTCTTTCGATCAACTCTTGGATCGCCTAATGACCCGGCGGGAACAGCTTTCGCGAAACCTCTTGGCGAAAGAGGGCTTCATGGCCGTCAGAGAAAAAGAAGAGGCTGTGGGCGATGAATTGATCGCTTCGCTCTCTCGGTAAGTTTAGGCAACTCGAAACCTTCGGAGGCACAGTGGCAAGCACCACATTTCAAACGAATCCTTACTACCTCAGCAAGCTTTTGGAGAGATGCAAAGCTGGCGAAATTCAGTTACCGGATTTTCAGCGTAGTTGGGTGTGGGATGAAGACCGTATCAAAAGCCTCATTGCGTCAGTTTCACGTGCCTTTCCAGTGGGCGCTCTGATGACGCTTAACACTGGTGGTCCTGTGAACTTCAAACCACGCCCGGTTGAAGGCGCACCGGAAACTGCGGGCAATACGTCCCCACAGTCGCTCCTGCTTGACGGGCAGCAGCGAATGACGTCGCTGTTTCAAGTCACGATTCGCGGAAAGGTCGTTCACACCGAGACACCCAAGAAGAAGAAAGTAAAACGGTGGTTTTACCTCGATATCCGTAAGTGCATGGATATATCTTCAGATCGGGAAGAGGCGGTCATTGGTGTGCCCGAAGATCGAGTCATCCGTTCGAATTTTGGTAGAGAGATCGCTCTCGACCTCTCTACTTCCGAACACGAGTACAAAGAATTGATGTATCCCGTCTCCCAGGTCTTTGATTGGGATAACTGGCAAGATGGCTTCGATGCTTACTGGGCCGGCGATGCAAATGACGCGATGCGGAAAGAGTTTCGCGCGTTCAAACGTCAAGTCCTAGAGAACTTCAAAGAATATCAAGTACCGGTGATCGCGCTAGATTCGTCCACCTCGAAAGAGGCCGTGTGTGTTGTCTTCGAGAAGGTCAACACCGGTGGAAAGGCACTCGATGCTTTCGAGCTCGTTACAGCCATGTATGCGGCGGACGGACACGAACTGCGGAAGGACTGGTTCGGCGACGGAGTGACACCGGGACGAGTGCGACGTTTTGCGGAGACACTGCGGCCTGCCGGGTCTGAATCTGGCATCATTGCGGCAGTGGCGAACACCGACTTCCTCCAGGCAATCTCGCTATTTCACACTCGAGAGAACCGTCGGCTCGCCCACGCCGCAGGTAAAGCAGGGAAAGAGTTACCAGCGATCACCGGCAACCGCGAAGCTCTACTCGCGCTCCCTCTTTCGGCCTACAAAAAGTTCGAGAAGCAAGTCGAAGAGGGGTTTCAAAAGGCTGCAAAGTTCCTGCATCTCCTGCATATCTATCGCATCGAGGATCTACCCTATCAGACGCAGATCATTCCGCTAGCCGCGATCCTTGCCGATATTGGCGACGATTGGGAACACGACGCCAACCGAGCCAAACTTGCGCGATGGTACTGGAGTGGGGTTTTCGGCGAACTATACGGTTCGGCCGTCGAAACACGTAGCGCAAAGGACTTTGTGGAAGTGCCGAACTGGCTAAAAGGCGGTTCTGAGCCGACCACGGTCCACGATGCGATCTTCCGTGCGGACCGTCTGCAAACCATGAGGATGCGTCTCTCTGCTGCCTATAAGGGGTTGAACTCGCTCCTGATGTTGGAAGGAGCGAAAGACTTTCGTTCCGGCCAGAAGTTCGAACAGACTGTCTTCTTTGGGGAGAACGTCGATATTCATCACATCTTCCCGCAGAACTGGTGCAAGGAACAGGGTTTGAAGCCTGCAACCTACGATTCGATCATTAACAAGACGCCACTCTCATTTAGAACTAACCGCATCATCGGTGGCGTCGCCCCGTCTCAATACCTAGCGCGTTTAGAACGAGGAAATGAAGGTTCTCCGCCGATCTCACCAGAACGGCTCGATGACTTCTTGCGGAGCCATCTAATCGATCCCGCGCTCCTGCGAACTGATTCGTTTGCCGCATTTATGGAAGATCGCCAACGTCGTCTCTTGAGGTTGATAGAAGCCGCTCTCGGAAAGGAAGCCTATTCGGGACCAGCCGAAGAGGAGGGAGAGGATGTTTCTGACACAGAAACTGGCTAGCCTGATTCTTCAAGCGGCTAATCATTCCGAAGTGCCATCAGCGGAGATCGCGTCATTTCCCGAATTAGCGGGCATACTGGACTATTCAATGTCCTGACTGAGCGCGAATCTTACTTCGGTAGAGGATCCGCGTTCACCAACTTCAGCCATGACTCGGTCCTCGGTGTCTGAATCTGCATTCCTTTCAAAGCGTTCGCTAGACGAACACATGATGCGCGTATGTGTGTGAGGTTTGTTGTGTACCGCACTGTATCGTACGAGAGCAAGGCGAGAACGGCGACCTTTGAACGCATTCTGAAAGAATCCTAGTCGTGAGGAATGAGTGCTCCCGATGCCGCATATCGACTGGCTGCTGAAGCCTCAACATCTGCGATCTCTGCAAATATCGGCAAGTAATCTTCAAGCCCTGTCGTCGAAATAAAACTTGATTCATTCCGTAAGAATGCGAAGTTGCCCGCTAACGCTTGCCACGTCCCATTCAAGTAGCAGGAAATTTCTGTCCAAAGGTGCTCTTGAAGTGCAATGGAGTCCGTCATCCCGTCTTGACCGAGGGCCATGGTTTCACTCCATGGCATCAGGCTCTGCTTTCGCGACTGGGGCAGGTATTCCACCTTCGGGATAAAAGGTCGACCATGCTGACGACCTCGTCCCATTAGGCTTCTGTGGGTAAACACGTTCCGGTAGGTCTTGATCGCATTTACGGCCTCTTCCGGCAGCGACGGGTAACGAGTTTTGATTGCCTCCACAGCCAGCAATCTCAATGCTTTTTCACGCAAAACATCACAGCTCTCAAGGCTCGCCTTGAGAGAAAAGAAGAAGAGTTCTGGATGGTTGAAGCCACCCGATTCCAGTGCACGTTGTCCCTCAACAATGAGTTCGTGAGCCACCGCGAAGTGGTAAAACGTTGTGTAGTTGGCCATGAGCAGTTCTTGATACTGATGGGGAATGCCAGTGCGTAACGCAACCCGGTCGAATCCCGCGAACGGGATCACGCGATTCGTCAGCAGGACAACGAAGTACTTCCAAAATAACTCGTACGACGGAACGGCATGCGCCAACATTGGCCAGTAGAACCGCTCCAACGCATCCCCATGTCGTGAAAGCGAAAGCCCCTCTAAGGCACTGAATTGATCATTGAATTCTGCCACAAGCATCCACCTTCCGACTCTGACGATTTGTAGAACCGCCTTCTTCTGCAACTCTATAGTGACTACTGACCGGATTCAGCAGCCCGCTTGGCTTGCTGTAAAAGCTCGGGTTCATAGCGTCCGCACACACTTCGTGTCGGTCTTGTTTGGTGGTCAGTGGGAATTTGTATCTCGCCCTGGATGTACTTCGGAGTTGTGTACTGGCTGTTTAGAGGGAAGATTCCAACCGACGCCGAAGGCTATGGCCATTGCAGTTGGGTCATCTGAACTCCTTCTCGCGCGCAAAGACAAAAGCCCGCGTAAGCGGGCTTTTGTGCGAAATTTCATGGAAGCTCAGATGCGAATGTTGATCTTCATAGTCTGTACCTCGCAGATAGAGTATCACAAAGAAACGATGGGACCGAATGATTCTGCAGGTAGCACATCAACTCCGACCCACCCGCGGGTAAGCCAACCAGGTGACGGCGGACGAAAATTGATCAATTCGGCTTGACTCATCGAGGTTCCAGGGACTTGAAGCTTGTCTCTTTCAGGCCACTCGTCCATTTTGACACCGCCAAACTCTTGGGGAACATGCATTACGATCTCCATTTTAGCGACGGGTAGAACTGTACGTGCCACTCTCACAAGGAGCACATCTGATTTGTTTTCAATAAGATGATGGGTCAGATCCTGTACGAAATCGCTTATGTGAAGCGTATATGGACCTGAATTCATCGGCAATACTTCCGAGAAGAACAGAAGGATCTCCCGTTTCTCGGGCGTGACCGAATCATAAATTGGCAAGTAGTCCGTTGAAATGACCTGTCCGTCTGGATTGATAAGCGTGATCTCGGACTTCTTGAAAGATCCATTGCTCGTTGCTCTCTGACTCAGGGCGATCGTGTGGCAGTAAACGTTGTCTCCTAAAGTGCTGAAACTAAAGGAATACCTAACCACATCTGGCTCTCGTCGGCCCTTGAGCCCGTGTCCACTAATCTCCAGTGCCGCAGAATGATAGTGCAGCAATGACCCCTTATGTTGCAACTCGTACATCTGTCCAAGCTTTTCCATCATCGGCAGACTCGCACTCGACCACGGGTCAGATTCAATTGTGATCCCCCCATTGTCGAGTCGATTTTCGAACCATTCCAATGCCTTCAGCCGCTCTAAATCAAAATGGTTTCCTAGGGCCTCGATTCCAAGCCCATTCTGGAAATCGAAAGTATCGTAGGCCGGCACCAACGAAAGCACGCGATCCGATCCAAGGCGCGTTCTCGCGCGCTCAGTGGTAGCGTCAAGCGCAGTATTGAGAAGAGCAGTAATGAATCCGCCTCGCGTCTTGAGCGGATCTATATTCCCAGCATCGTCAGCCGCTTCCGCAACCAGCGCCTGCCCCTTCTGTGGGGGCTTCGAGAAGAAGGAAATGCCAAGAATCTTCCCAAATCGCTCAGTCTCGTTATCGACCAATTCTTCCCATGGAAAATTTTGCACGAGCCCCCCATCCACCAACGGGCCGTGCAGCCAAGTCTTGAAGTAAAACGGAATCCCCGCAGAATCCAACAGAGCAGACAAAATTAATGTTTTCGCGCCTTTCGTCTCCAGATTAGGCCGATATACATGAGGAACCGTCGACCGAAGGTCAGCCGCAACGATCCGCATTTCAACTCCGGTTGCGTTGTACAGGTCTTCTAAAGTCAATAATGGTTTGCCCAGCTCCGTTCCACGTTCCGTGAGGGCATTAGCAATGACCCCTGCCAGAACGTCAGTCTTGCGGAGAGCGGCCCCCTTTGTGAGCGTCCAAGCCCAAGCGGTCTTGCTTGGTGCCGAAAGGCTCTCATAAAGCTTCTTGCCTAGCCCACCTTTCAGCTTCTCTCTAAATTTCTCCAAATCGACGCCAGCGGCAAGCAGCGTTCCGACCATCGCACCTGCGGATGTCCCGACTACCCTAGTCAGTTCCAACTGACCCTTCGATTGCAATTCTTGTACAGCACATGCCGCTGCTAAAAGCGTCACTAGCTTCGCACCACCACCCTGAATTGCAAGCTGAATTCTCATTGCCTGGAGCTCCAAAACTTCGTCTACAAATAACCTATCCCAAACATGCCACAGTGGGAGAAAAGCGGTGAAACGGAGCGAACCCGCATTGCGCTAAGCGCAAAACGTGGGTTCAATGAGGGTTCAATAAAGCTTCCACAAGGCTCCAAAACTGCCTTCAAAAGCCAACCGTGCCACTGGTTTACAAGAAGTTACAGCCGATGGCGTTCCTACCGCGGCGGCTACACAAAGTCGCCGCTTGAGATGTAGGCACGCCGGCACGCTGATCGATAGCAGTAGACCGATCAGTCAAAATATTACAAATGGTGTAATAATGATTGGGGGAGGCATTCACGAATGACAGGATTCGCCCTCGAAACTGTCCGCAAGCATAAGGGTGTTTCTCAGGTTCAGGCTGCGAAGCTGCTTGGGCTCTCGCAACCCATGCTTTCTCACATGGAGACCGGGAAGAGGAATGTCAGCCTTGAAGTAGCTCAACGTGCGGCAGAGGTCTTCGGTGGCGACCCGACGGCCTTGCCCGTCAACCCGCTTCCGAGGCACAGTGACGAGACGCTCGCATCGGAACTTAGCAAGCTAGGGTATCCCGGTTACGCCCATCTGTCTGGCCAGCTTCGCAACCCGGCTGAATTCCTACTCGACGCGTTGGATCACGCCGACCTTGATGTGCGTACGACGGAAGGTCTACCGTGGGTCGTATTGACGTATCCCCATCTCGACTGGCCCTGGCTCCTTCGAGAAGTAAAGCTTAGGAACCGCCAAAACCGACTCGGATTCGTCGTCTCGCTTGCGAACAAGATGGCACATCAGAACGATGCACTCGCTGTGTTCCAAGTCTTAGAACCGGTGTTGCGGGAATTAGAGGATGCCCGTCTCGCAAAGGAAGACACGCTGTGCCAAGAATCATGGCCTGAGTCACGTAAGCAGCATGTCCGAGCAGTGAGATCGAGGCTTGCTGCGCACTGGAATCTGGATACCCGACTCTCGGAGGTGGACCTTGCGCACTACGCTGCCTGAGCCATGGTTGTCGTTCCTAAAAGAACTCGATCCAATCGCCGCCGAGCCGACGAAGATTCCATGTATCGGCGGCTTCGCCGTCACCCAATACTATGGCTCCTCACGTACGACGGTTGACCTCGACGTGATCGACGTAGCGCCAATCGCTTCGCGCAATCGACTTCTCGAAGCTGGAGGGAAAGGTTTCTTCGCTAGCAAGGAAGCATCGCGTGTATTTGGATTTCGTTGGGATAGCCCAAGTCCCGTACGGGTACGAGGAGAGGCTCGCGCCGATTTATGAAGGCTTCTTCGAAAACATCCACCTCTTCGTGATGGATCCCTACGACATCGCGCTTTGTAAGCTCAAGCGCGACAATGACCGCGACTTCCAAGACGTGCTCTTCCTCGCGCGAACCGCGCCATTCGATCTTGGCGTGTTCGAGCAGCGCTATCGCGAAGAGCTCAGGCCTTATCTGTTTGGCAGTATCAGCGAAGCCGATTTCACTTTCGCTCGATGGCTCGAGGCGACCAAGGAAGACCGAGAGCGTCACTCATGACACTCCAAATTCATCGAGAGTAGCGCAGTTCGTTTGCATCCGGCGGACCATAGATCCGCCGATCGTAATGGTGCTGAACCTATTCAAAAGTATCCCCAAAGTATCACCAGATTCTGAAGGGTCGGTACGCAAGTCCGCTGAGTTTTTCGGGGATACTTCTGGTGATACTTTGCCCCTGTATCCAGTGCCTTGGCCTGCAACGCCATGCAAAATCAAAGCACCGTGCAAACCACTGATGTATAAGACGTTATGCGGCTAACATGCGGCCAGTTGCAAGCCCCTGCAACTGTGGAAAAAGCTGACTCAAAATCCGCTGCGGCGTTCGAGTCTTCTGGCGTTTTGGCAAATTTCTGGCGATACTTGCCTCTGTTCCCCGTGCCCCAATATGTAGGGAGATCATGGTCCGCGAGCGTTGCTCGCCCCCCTAAGGAGACGTTTAGGTGTATGAAGCGTCGGCGAATGTAGCGGTTTCAATAAAAATCAATCAAGCCTTGTGTGTCCTCTTCGAGAGGGAGTTGTTCGGCACAGGTTTCTCCGGTAGATACATCCGAGTGCGTGTAGCTTCTCCCGGGAAATTCATTGGTCAGTTCACTTTCGTGACTCTAGCCAGCGCCTCGAACACTCGCCTATTGCAAACAATCATCTGCCTGCGTGGCGCTCTAGATGAAGTGGTGCGCATTACATCGAGGCATTGTTCTTTGATGAGTTGGTGAGTTAAATCTGGTGATGCCGAACTATGACCCGCAGAGTTTGCTTGTGAACCAAGTTGAGGAAATTAGGTTTGGACCGCTACAGCATCACGTTTCACGCGATGTTTCGAAGGGGCCGTATGTCGCCATATATGTCCGGCGGGAACCGAGTAAGAACAATGTTGCTTAAGGCGGAGACCTAGCGCTCTCCCGAGGCATCTCCCTTTGCTGCGGAATGCGTTGTAATTCACATGCAGATTATTCAGTTAGTAGAAACGCTCTGTTACACATCCTGCTTCACTTCAATGACGGTGAACCCTCAACATAAGCTGGCTGGTGGATGGGGCGGAACAGATCTCCTCTCTTGCGATCGATGTAGATTCTGCACCCTTGAAGAACATCCGGCTACAAGCCATTCCCAGTGTTGTGATCACAGGAAGCGTAGGTACTGAAGAGACACCGGCAGTTTCAAGCGTCAGGCTTCGAAGGAAAGATGGCTTGATTCCGGCATTGACCGCCGACATTCAGAATGGCACCTTTCTATTTCCAATTGTGCCTGCAGGGGAATACAGCCTAAGCTTCCCTGCAAATCCCCAGGCCTATGTTGCTTCGGTTTCCATAGGCAATAAGGTCTTCGACGGTGACACTTTCCAAACCGTAGGGCAACCGTTGACGGAGTTACAGATCCATGTCGGTCGCCCCGCACTCTCGCTTCACGGGTTGGTAGAGCAATCACAGTCACAAACGAGCAAAGCCGATGTCGTTGCGATCTCGGAGCAGACTGGCACAATCTACCACGTGACCACGGATTCGCAGCGAAGGTTTGCTATTGCTGGCCTTTCCCCCGGTAACTACCATGTCTTCGCATGGCCGGTCTCGACCAATGCGCCGTATCGCGTGCCAAGCTATTTGATGAAGAATAAAGACAAGGCCACAGAGGTCGATCTTTCGACCTCCTCCGCAGCCAGTGACCTACTTCTCTCGACTACCGAGTGAAACTCCTCCTCGTCCAAATGGTGAACCTCAATGCACTACTATCGATCTTTACTTTCGAGGTTCCGCAGCGGAGGACGAGATTTGAAGATGGAAGATGCGAAGGCTAATCCGTTCGCTCTAGGACGCTGAAACCTTTGAGGACGTCTTTCTGGTATCGGAGACATCAACTTGCCGAGAGTCAGTGTATGAATGTCTCAGTTGTTTCATGGCAAATCAGGCTGGCGAAGATTCGTTTGCTGGAATGGGTTTGGGACTCACGAACTCAAGGGCATTTCACTTCGGGCGATTCAATATCGCCATCGCGTTCTGTAACGTGGTGTGGTCCATGTGAGCGTAGCGAGCCGACATCGCGATTGTCTTGTGTCCCGCCGCTTCTTGAATGACCTTAAGACTCACGCCTGCTTGGGCCAACCTGGAGCAAAAGGTGTGACGCAGATCGTGCCAACGAAAGCTCTTGATCTTGGCATCTTTCAAGGCCGCTTCCCACCACTTTTTGTTGTCACCAATTCCAAAGACAACATCGTCGGGGGCCCTGTTTGGACGATCGACGGATCGGTCCTTCCGTTCCAGAGCGAGCTTTTTCAGTTCCCGGAACGCTCGATACACATCCTCGATCATCGGAACGGTACGGCTTGATCCATTTTTTGTATCTTTGAGTGTGATCACACGGCGATCGAAGTCGATGTCTTCCCAGCGTAGCCCATACTGCTCACCTTTACGCATGCCTGTCCCTAGCGCAATATCAAGCTCATAGATGCGATGCATGAGACGCTTCTCGCGGCGTTCATTGCGGGGGCCGCACTCCTCCACGGCTCTCTGCAAGACCGCTCGGAGACGCCTTTCCTCCTCAGGTTTCAGAAACCGGATGACTCCATTGTTCAGCTTTTGCTGTGGTACTTCACGCGCGGGGTTCACCTGGATCTTATCCCTCTGTTTTCCGTACCGATAGATTGAGGAAAAGGTCACCTTATAGCGGTTCACAGTCGCAGGTGCCTTTCCCAAACTGTCGAGCCAATCGGATATTTCATATGGACGTATGGACTCAGCAGGCCGATCCCCGAACGTTCTTCGGATGAGCCCGATCCGGTAGGGAGGATTTCGTTGATCCTTGTACACGTTCGGTCGGCTCTGAATATGGAGCAGGAGATCGTCACAGAGTTCTGATAAGGGAAGTGACGAACGGGAAACTGATGACTCCAACTCTTTCGCTGTCTTCGGAACACCCTTTGCGGACGTCGGTATATGACCTTCGCCGGCACGACGGAGGGTACGGACCTTTTCGACATAGCTGATCGCTGCGGCGCGGTCGTCCCCGAAGGCCTTCTTGACGAGTTTGCCGTTGATTCTTACGCGGGCGTACCATCCCCCGCTCGGATCATCTTCACGTTGATAAACACCCTTCACGGGGGTGTGGGGACGTGGCATTTGGACCTCGAAATGGAGGAGCGAGACGCTCACTCGCGAAATCAGGATACCTCCGAATGGGATACTTTTGGGATACTTTTGTCCGGAAACCCCTGCGATTTCCTGCAGCGGACTAAAGGTTTCGACCATCAGAAAAGGTCAGTATTTATAAGGGTTTTATGCGCATTCCGCTGCATGGCGAAGCAGGCTCATGCACCGCCCAAAACGCACTCCTAAGGCGAAGGTCGCAGGTTGGACTCCTGCCCGGGTCACCATAAATCCTTATAAACAAAATAGATGCGACGAGTGACCCGACTGCGAGCACGCGCGATCAACTCTCACGCTAGGCATGTGGATGCATTCGTGTGAGCGGCTCCTCCTCCAGGGCTGTCGTCATGGATGGCATCATCCGTTTCTTCGTCGCCGGAGCGGCCTCCCTCTGGAGCTGCCACCGTTCATCCTGGTCCTTCCACGTCGCTGCCATGGTCTGAACCTTTTCTGGATGAACCTTTGCGAGGTCTTTCGCTTCGCAACGGTCTGTCCCGAGGTCGTAGAGCTCCCACGGACCATCCGCGCCCTTGGCTACGATCTTCCAATCGGCCATGCGCAGGGCGCGATTGTTGCTGTGGTTGAAGTAGAGCGATTCCCTAGGAGAAGGCGCCGCCGTTTTGATCGCCGCTGCGAGACTCTTTCCGGGGAGGTTTTCCTGATTGGAGGGATGAGGTGCCTCCGCGCGGGCTAACTCCAATACGGTAGGCAGCAGGTCGATGAAGTGGCAGGGGTCCGTGCGAAGCTTTTTTTCATGGCGAATGCCATTGGGCCAGCTCACCACCATGGGAGACGCGATTCCGCCTTCATGCACATACGATTTGTGCAACCGAAAGGGTGTATCGGCGGCGGTCGCCCAGCCCGGTCCGATGCTCAGAAAGCTCTTCGCGGATCCTGGTGGTGCAGAGGGATCATGGCCGTCTCCGCGAATGATCTCTTCTGCACTGGCACCGTTGTCCGAAAGGAAGACGATCACCGTGTCGTCAAAGACGTTCATGGATTTCAACTGCCGTACGACCTTGCCGGTCTCGGTATCCATGCGCGTGATCATCGCGGCGTGGATCGCCATTTTGGTGCGGTGAAGCTCTTGCTGTTCTTTCGTCAGACTGCTCCAGGGCGCGGCACGGCCTACTTCGCCCGGCCCGATGCGCTTTTGCAGTTCCGGTACGGGGAGGTTCCAGGGCGGATACACGGCAGGCTCCATGGCAGAGAGTGGGCAGTTGATCAGACCCATCTCCGTCATGCGCTTGTGTCGGCGCTCGCGCATCGCATCCCAGCCGTCGCTGAAGCGTCCGGCATAATGATCAATGTCCGCCTGGGGCGCTTGTAAGGGAAAGTGCGGCGCGTGGAATGCGAGGAATAGGAAGAACGGACTCGCGCGGTGCTCACGATCGTGCTCTTTTAGGAAATCCACGGCATAGTCGGCGATTGCCGTGGTTGAGTAATAGTCGGGACCGGGGCGGGGAAGGTCGACCTCATCGAGCTGGTGGTTCTGCTGTGTGAAGAAACGACTCTCGTCCAGCATGGTGTAGGTGCGATCGAAGCCGACGCCGCCAGCGAGTGGAGCTACGCGGAAGTGCCACTTGCCGGAGTGATACGAGCGATAACCAAGCGGTTTCAGATGCTCCGGGATGAAGCTCGTGTAGTCGGGAATCTTTCCCGGAGTCATGACGTCGGCCGCAGTCTGCTGTGCGTACATGCCCGTGAGCAGGCAGTTCCGAGAAGGCCCGCAGCGTGCCGTGGAATACATGGAGTTGAAGCGAACTCCATTCTTCGCGAGCGAATCGATGACAGGCGTATCGATTTCCCCACCGAAGCAGCCCAGATCGGAGTAACCCATATCGTCCGCGAGTACGAAGACAAAGTTAGGCTTCCGCGGAATAGGTGCCGAACGCGCTGTCAGACTTGCGCTGGTTGCCGCAGCAGCCAGCGCGGCATTCTTTACAAAAGTGCGACGGTTCATCGAGGCCTCGGACAAGGAAATTCGCTACAGACAAGTGTATGCACGATTTCAGTCTGCGAGCTCTCCAAAAACCTCTATGTAGCACTCAGAAGAGTGCTTATGTGATTTATCCGCTCCAAAAGAATCCTTTCGTAAGGATAATCATCTATGTTGTGTGTGACAGGAAAGGCATGAGATGACAAAGCAGGAAACCACAGGAGAACAGGGCACACCGAAGGCGAGAAGGCATCCCAAGCCAGAGCAGGTTTGGATTGCACTCGCACACTGCTATCGGGCTATGAGTTCGCTGATTGAGCAGAGCTTTGCCGAGAGTGGTCTGAGCCTGACGGATTTCATGATGCTGGAAGCGATTCTGCACAAAGGTCCCATGACGATCACGGAGATTCAGGCGAGTGCGCTGCTCGCAACCGGATCAATGACGGCTGCCGTGGATCGCCTTGAATCCAAGGGTCTGATCGCCCGGACGTTCAGTAAAAGCGATCGCCGCGCCCGGGTTCTGGAGCTAACAGAGGAAGGTAGAGGCGTGATTGTTCCTGCCTTTGAGAAACACAGCGCAAATCTGAAGCTTTGGATGAGTGCGCTTTCTGTCGATGAGCGTGCCGAGACCTTCAGCAACCTTCGAAAGCTTGAAAAGCAGATGAAGGCAATCGACACAAACGCACCGCAGTAGCTGGCAGCACTGACATTGATCGCAACACACATTTTGCCTCCTGGCGAAGAAGATCTCTTTGTCCTCGCGGCCCGGAATTAATCGCAGCACACTCCAAAGGAGAGAATCATGAAAACCCCCATCGTAGGTCTTCATCACGTCACAGCAATCGCGTCCGATCCCCAGCGCAACCTGGACTTCTATACGCAGGTTCTGGGGCTCCGCTTCGTCAAGAAGACAGTCAACTTCGACGACCCGGGAACGTATCACTTCTACTTCGGCGACGACATCGGAACGCCCGGCACGATCCTCACCTTCTTCCCCTGGCCTGGAGCGCAAAAAGGACGTCGCGGCGCGGGAGAGACGATTGCCACAGCCTTCTCCATCCCTGTCGGTTCTCTGCCTTACTGGCGGGAGCGTCTGCTGAGCAAGGGCGTTGTCACGGAGGAGAACGTCTACTTCGGGGGAACGCACCTGAGCTTCAGCGATCCGGACGGCATGGGGCTTGAGCTGGTGGAGCATGCCGAAGCCCAGGCCGTGGCCGCACCGCGCTACTCCGATGTGCCCGCACAGTATGCGATCCAGGGCTTCTTCGGAACAACGCTGCTGGAGCTAAGCCTTGCACGCACGGAGGCGCTGCTGGGCTTGATGGGCTATCGCAAGCTCGGCGAAGAGGGAGACCGCTCGCGCTACGCCCCGGACGGCGATGCACGGGGCCGCATTCTGGACATCGTTGTAGATAAGGACGCGCAGCCAGGACGTATGGGAGCGGGTACGGTGCATCACATCGCCTTCCGCGCCAGCGATGATTCCTCGCAGTTGGACTGGAAGCAGGAGCTGGGACGGAACGTCAGTGTGACGCCCGTGCAGGACAGAACCTACTTCCACTCCATCTACTTCCGCGAGCCGGGCGGCGTTCTCTTCGAGATAGCGACCGACGCGCCGGGCTTCCTGATCGACGAGCCTATCGAGTCCCTGGGCGAAACTCTGCGCATCCCGGAGTGGTTCGAGCCGCAGCGCAAGGTGATCGAGGCCCGCGTGCAGCCGATCACGCTGCATAAAGCAGAGATGGCTAACGCAAACGAAAGTGAGGTAACACTGTGAACGTACAGGATCCACACGGAACACAACCCATCGTAGCCGCGGGCACACCCCTCGCGGATGCGACAGGCGTCCTCATCCTGTTGCATGGACGAGGAGCATCGGCAGAGGACATCCTTGGGCTGGGGCAGGAGATCGCCCCGGCAGGATGGGCGCTGCTTGCTCCTGCGGCGGCGGGACATACATGGTATCCCTACTCGTTTCTTGCGCCACGGGAGCAGAATGAACCATACCTGACGTCGGCACTGCAAAAGGTTCAGGCGACTTTCGAGATGGCGTTGCAAGCGGGCGTACCTGCAGAAAAGATTGCGATCGCGGGCTTTTCCCAGGGAGCGTGCCTCTCCACTGAGTTTGTCGGACGCAATCCGCGAAGATACGGAGCTCTTCTGGCTTTCACGGGTGGCTTGATCGGACCGCAGGATAATCCGTTGACGCTCGCGGGAGATCTCGCCGGTACGCCGGTTCTTCTCAGCTCAGGTGACCCTGACCCACACGTTCCCTGGGCGCGTGTGCAGGAGTCAGCCGATCAGCTGCAAAAGATCGGTGGAAACGTCACACTCCGGCGTTACCCCCGCAGGCCGCACACGATAGGGTCTGAGGAAGTACGCATGGGGCGCGAGATGCTTGCAGCGCTCTAATCCTCTCAACCTAAAGTACGAGAACGCTTGAGCTCCAGGGCCGTGTGCAAAGTTTAGCGAAAGCTTTGCACATCGGGACCTTGCTCGCTTTTCGTGAGAGATCATCGATGGCCAACAAGGAAGACGCGTCGCCGACGGTAAGTTGAGAATCCTCATCTTTGATGGGCTTCGTGACGTGGCTAGCTCGGCTTCGAAGCTGCAATTTATTCCCAAATTGGAAAATATAATTTGTAAAAAATATCGCTAACCGCCTAACCCACCCTGAAGACTTGTGTCCAATGGATATCGTACGAAGCCAATTTGCATAAGGTGGTTGCCCTGAACCGTCACAGCTTCACTATCTTTCTCTGCGCCCTTCTGTCTGCATGGCTGCCGGAACGCCTCTGGCCGGAAGCTCTCACGCCTCCGGTGGCCAATGCGCTCTCCGGAAACGTCGTAGACCCCTCTACCGCACGGGTGGCGGGCGCGCTCGTCCTCCTCACCGGTGACGCGACGAAGGAAGTGACGACCGATGCGTCCGGCCACTTCAGCTTCACCCTTTCCCCGGGGCGATACCACCTCGTGATTGGAGCATCGGGTTTTCAAACCGTAGAACTGGATGAGTTGGTCACTGATAAGCCTCTGCCGGTAATCACCGTCCCGCTGCCGATTGCGACCGAGAGCGAAGTTGTCTCCGTCAACGCCGGCGAGGCGCCCAGTACCAGTGCAGACTCCAACGCCACCGCGCTTGTTTTTAAAAAAGAGCAGCTGGCCATGCTCTCGGACAACGACGCCACCCTCCAGCAGCAGCTTCTTGCGCTCGCAGGTGGAGACGGCGAGCATCCGCCGCAGGTCTACATCGATGGATTTACAGGCGGAAGATTTCCACCGAAGAGCTCCATTCGCGAAGTCCGCATCAATCAGAATCCTTACTCCGCACAGTATGACGATCTGGGCTTTGGGCGCGTGGAAGTCTTCACCAAACCCGGAAGCGACAAGTGGCACGGCTCATTCCAGATGCAGGGGAACGATCGCTCCTTTAACTCACGCAATCCCTTCGCCGGTGTGCAGCCTGAGTACCACACGCTTTATCTTGACGGAAACGTCGGTGGACCTCTGAATAAAAAGACTTCGCTCTTCCTCAGTGGCACGTACAACGATCTCCAGAACAACACCGTCGTCAACGCCTTTACGCTCGATGGCAATCTCGCACAGACGTCGTTCTCGCAGGCGGTACCCGATCCGCAGACCAACAAGACCTTCTCCGCTCGTCTTGACCGGCAGCTCACGACGAACAACACCTTTCTTGCGCGCTACGAGTACAACCAGGTCCTCGCGACCAATGGCGGCGTCGGCCAACTCGTCCTTGCCAGCCAAGGCTATAACAACTCCACCACCACACAGACTCTCCAGGTTGGAGATACGCAGGTCATCGGCGCGCATCTGATCAGTGAAACGCGCTTTCAATATATCCGCACGCGCCTGCAGCAGAACGCCATCGACAACACGGCCTCGATCGTCGTGCAGGGCGCTTTTTCTGGCGGCGGTTCTCCTACACAAAATCAGAGTGATAATCAGGACCGTTACGAGTTTCAGCAGTACGTCTCGTGGACGCATGGGAAGCACTTCCTGCGGGCAGGGGCGCGATACCGCCTGCTGCGGGAAGCGAACGTATCTTCGGCCAACTACAACGGCCAGTTCACCTTCCCCGACCTGGACACGTACCAGAAGACTCTGCAGGGAATCGCCAATGGCTTAACCCCAGCGCAGATCCGAGCCAACGGTGGCGGCGCAAGCCAGTTCAGTCTCACTGCGGGACAGCCCACCGCCACCATCCTTACGGGGAACGTAGGGATCTATGCCGAAGACGAGTGGCAGCTTCGCAAGAACTTCACCGTCGACCTAGGCTTCCGTTTCGAGTCCCAGTCCGCCATACCGGATCACGTCGATCCCGCTCCGCGCATCGGCTTTGCGTGGGCGGTTCACCAGGGCGACAAGCATCCCGCGTGGATGACGATCCGTGGGGGCTATGGAGTCTTTTACGACCGTTTCGCGCCCACCAATCTGCTCACCGCCGTCCGTCAAAACGGCATTAGTCAGACCTCATACTTCGTGCAGTCGCCGGACTTCTACCCTACCATCCCCGCACCCTCTTCGCTCGCAGGCGTACCCCCCACGATCTATCGCCTAGCGCCGAATCTACGCGTACCGTACGCCCTGATCGCGGGCATCTCGGCGGAACGTAACTTCGGCAAAATCGGGACCGTCTCTGCCATGTATCTCAATATCCACGGCGTCCATGAAAACCTCTCCAGGAACGTTAACGCGCCCCTGCCCGGCACCTATGATCCCGCCATCCCCACCAGCGGCGTGCGTCCTTTGGGAGGCTCGCAGAACATCTACCAGTTCTCCACGGATGGTGTCAGCCGCGGCAATCTGTTCCTCGCGCGCGCGCAGCTCAATCCTGCCAAGTGGGTGAATGTCTGGGCGTTTTATCTTAACCAGCACGCGAACTCTGACTTCGGTGTAGGTTCCACCTTTGTCTCCAACTCCTACAACGTCGGCGCAGACTATTCTCGTGCTCCGTGGAATGTAACCAACCGCTTCTTCGGTGGAGCGTCTTTCCTGCTCCCGCGCGGCTTTTCCATCGAATCCTTCCTGATCGCGCGCGGAGGTCGTAACTTCAACATCACCACGGGCGCCGATAATAACGGCGATACCATCTATAACGACCGTCCCGCGTTCGCCACCGATCTCACACGCCCCTCGGTCGTCCGAACCGCTCTGGGTAACTTCGACACCGACCCTCTGCCCTCGCAGACCATCGTCCCCAGAAACTACGGGAACGGTCCCAGCTACATCTCGCTGCAGCTCTCAGTCTCCAAGGGATTCAAGTTCGGGCCCAGGCCTCCGGCTCCGCCGCCCGACCCTGCCGCCAAGCCCGGAAGCCCACCGCCCGGCAAACCTGATCCACCCTTCGAGTTCGGTTTCTCTGCGGAGGGTCAGAACATCTTCAACCGCGTCAACGCAGGCGTTCCCATCGGCATCGTCACCTCGGATCTCTTCGGGAAATCCAACTCGCTGGAGGGCGGTTTCTTCGACAACTCCGCCGCCAACCGGACGATCAACCTTCGCACCTACTTCCGTTTCTAGATCGTTATTCTCCAGACCACGCAAACGTCGTCGGCACTGGCGGAACGGCGCTCTTATCCCCAAGCATCTCCCAACGTTGCAGGCTGAAGGGGAGATTGCCGTTCTCCCAGACGAAGTCATGAAACTTCTGCAGGCTGAAGGCCGCGCCCTCCTTCTCTCTTGCATCGCTCATCAGGTGAAGGATGTCGGTCTTGCCAATCTGGTACGTGATTGCCTGCCCCGGGGTGGAAGCGAACATCGCCGCTTCGCTGCGGGCCGTTCCTGCATCCATGGGGACGGTCTTCTGTAGATAGGTGGCTGCCTGCTCCAGCGTGAACTCGCCCAGCGCCAGCTTTACGTCCACCACAACGCGCAGAGCACGCAGGCGCATCATGCTGTAGATGGCTTCCTTGGTCTTCGGCTGTCCATCGAAGAGACCGCCGATCATCATCATCTCTTCTGCATAAAAACCGATGCCCTCGTTCGACTCGGAATCATAATAATGCCGCCGTATTGGGTCGGCGTGATGCCAGCTCCAGGCCATCTGGTAAAAGTGGCCCGGTACGCCTTCGTGAATGGAGAGTGGCCGCGTATCGCGTGCCGTGATTGATCCGAAGAAACCCATCTCCGGCTTCGGTTTGCCCTTATAACTGACGCTCTCCTGGTCCAGCCGGTTCGGACTAGTAAGGTCGTCGCTCACTCCAAGAAAAGAAAGTGCGGCGATGTAGGGTGGCGTCTCTACATAGTGGTAGTGCATGAGCGAAGATGGCTCGCTCAGGATGCCATGGCTCACCATGTACGCGCGAATGAACTTCTCCTGCTTCTCCTCTTCCTCGATCTGGGCTTCGATGCTCGTGTAGACCGGTGTCTCCGGAAGGCCGGTATTCGCCGCCTTCTGCAGGGCCTCGAAGGCTACCGCACGCTGCCACTCCTGTTCTCCTATGGCAAGAATCTGCTCCGGCGTGTAGGGCAACAGCGCAACGTTGCGAAGGAAATAGAGATAACCTTCACGACCGACGGCAGTCTCCTTGCGCAGACCGGCAACCTGGGGCCGCAGCCACTCGCGATATGCGACCAGCGCCTTGGTTGCGGCATCCTCCGCAGTATCGAACCTTGCCAGCTCCGCTGGTGCAAATCCCGCCTTCGCGTGGACCCCCTCGCGAAAACGCTGCATCCGTGCCTCGATGCCGGTGAGATGCTCCATCGCGATCACGGCGTAAGGCTGACGCATGTCGGTCAGGTTTGCGCGGCCTTCGTCGAGCAGCCGGGGAAGACTCTCTAGCCGCAGGACAACATCGTGCTGGCGCTCTAGTGAAAATGGCGCGGGCGGCAGCATGAGTGTGTACGCGGCCGTCAATCCTTGATCCACGTAGAAGAAAGGATTGCGCTTCCAATCGGGGATGACGTCAAGCTCCCAACGGACACGCGCGATCGCCGATCCGACCAGACGTGAGTCCACCTGGACCGGTACAGGCGAGGAACTCACATCGAGGGCACGCCACTCGTTTTCGAAGGCCGAAATACGTGTCTCGTACGCCGCGATATCTCTTGCGGACCACTTGGCTGTGAAGCCGGAGGGCCGGTCCAGGCGCGGAATATCGTCGTTCGTAAACGGCTGCTCGGTCGCACGCCATTGCCAGAAATCCTCACTCAATTTCTGTACGCGGGCACCTGCATCCTGCGCGACGAGGGAAAAGGGAAGGCTGAGTGCGCAGGCCAGGAACGCGGGGATGAGCCGGCAGGAGGGACGCAGGAGTGATCGCATCTTTGCACGGTACAGCACTCGTCTTCTCGCATAAAGCGAAATCGAAGCAGATCTCTTCGCTTCGCAACGGGATTACAAATTCTCAGGAGTCTAGTTGCTCTTCCAATACTGATTGAAGCCAGCATAATCCGAGGGCAGGTTCGCCAGGATCGTCCGCCGCAGCTCCAGTAGATCAACGGGACCCATCTTTTTATAGAGGACCTTTCCGTCTCCGGAGAGAAGCACCGTATATGGAACGGCGGAATCCCACTTGGGATCGAAGGCCGTCTGCAACACTGCCGTATCGGATGAATCGAAGAGCAGGTTGCGGCTGGTCGCATGCTTCTTCTCCAGCAGTCGGAGGACGGAGGCTTTTTCGTCCGGCATATTCGCGGAGACAGTCACGAGAGAAAACTCGCGGTTCCCGTACATGCGGAGAAGGTCCTGCAGGTCGGAAAACTCTACAATGCAGGAGCCGCACCACGTCGCCCAGAAGTCCACGAGCATCATCTGGTGCGACGGATTGGTGCGTAGTTTCGCCAGTTCCGTCTTGGAGACCGGCTCAACGTGGACAGGCTGTGCTTCGATCTTCTGCAGCGCTGCTTCGCGGGCCGCGGACTTCTCCGTCCACTTGGTCGAGCAGCCAAAGACGCCTGTGTGTTTCACGGCAACCTCCTTGCCCGAGAGGATCGCGTCAATCGCATTACGCGCATCGTTTGTCTTGACCATCTCCGTCCGATAGCTGTTGTCCATGCGGCCTTCGTAGCGCAGCTTGCGCTGCTTGTCGAAGATGAAGACATGTGGTGTGGCTTGAGGTCCGTAAGCGCGTGTTGCCTGCTGCGTGTCGCCGTCGTAGAGGTAGGGGTAAGTCAGATGCTTGTACTGCGCACGAATCTTCATCTCCGGCAGCGTGTCGCTCATATCGGAGGAGTCGAGCTCGTCGATGCGAATGGCCTTCGGATCATTCGGCTGGATGGCCACCACGGAGACACCCTTGCCTTTGTAATCGTTGAAGAGCTGCTGGATGCGCTGCTCGTACATCTGTGCGATCGGGCAGTGATTGCAGGTGAAGACGACAACGAGCACAGGGCTGGCGGCATAGTCGCTCAGCTTATGCACTCTGCCATCGACTCCTGTGAGCGCGAACGAAGGCGCGGAAGAACCGAGCGGCAAAATAGGATGGGATGCATCCGGATGGGGCGCGTCTTCCGCAGATGCCAGGGCGCTGAACGCCAGGCAGGTCAGAAGAAGAACGCGAATCTTCTTCAACTTACCCTCGAACATTCTCACGTAGCTCTCCTCTCTTCTGAGCCGAAGCCTTGGCGGGATTCTACTGCCGCGTGACAGAGATCGTCGACCCCTCGCCGTCCTCTAGCGCGGCTGCAGCTGTACCGCGTTTAGCACCCACAGAGGATCGGCCTGCGGTCTCACGATCTTGAAGCAAAGATCATGGTTCCCCGTGTGCAGCGGCAAGGCAGATCCCATCCTCAGAATGCCGTTCGCATCGGGCTTACTCGGATCGATCGGAATTGAGGCCAGCAGGGCCCCTGTGCAGGTATCCTCGTGCACTTCCACCTCTCCGAACTTCGTATGCGCGACGCCAAGATTCAAATTGCTCGGCCTCTCAGCAAAAAGATAAGCGAGCTTGATCACGTCTACAGAAACGGCGCGGACATTCTGCATATCAGCCTGCTTATAGATCCAGCAGGCGTTGTGATAGTTCGCCAGCGTCACCGGACGGTTGCCCACGGGCGGGTCCTGCTCCATGCCGATTGTCGGGTCGGGGCTGCAGAGCGTCATCTCCTGGCTGAAGCGGTGGTGCGTCGTCTCCACATTCAGTGCGCGGTCCAATGCACTGCGCGGCACTTCGCTCTCTACAAATGCTGCCGCGCGTAGATGTGTCGGCAGAGCAAGTTCCAGCGGGCGTTCGTACTTTGCAGACGTCGCCGTTACTGCGGAACCATCTGTCGTATAGCGCAGAGTGCTTACACTTGCCTGGTTGAAGAGCTCAACGCGCACCTTCGTCGCGTCGCCATTCAACTGCTCTTTGGAACGCACCGCAAAGGCCGTCGGCGCAAAGCGAATGCCCAGTCTCTCGTAACGGCGCAACTCCGCAGGCAGCCGTTCAAGAAACCCGTTCCAATCCCGCTTTGGCGCTGGCAGCCAACCAAGCTCCGCCAGCGCAGCGGACCGAGGGAAGAGCATCCACTCAATGCGGTCTTCCGTCGTGACGTACTCAGTCCAAAGGCTCGCCTGGATTCCTAAAATGTGCGCTCTCTGGTCGGGCGTAAGGATCGCCGGTGCGGCGTCGAAGCGGTAAACCTCGGCCAGTGAATTGATCGCGGCGCGTCCCGGAGCTTCAAACGCCGCGTCGCTCTGGCGGTAGTTGAAGTACAGCGGATTGTGCGGCGTCAGAATCGCATCGTGCCCCTGCCGCGCCGCGTTGATGCCGCCCTCCATCCCGCGCCAGCTCATGACGGCCGCGCCCGGAGCCAGACCTCCCTCGAGGATCTCGTCCCACCCCAGCGTGCGGCGATGATGCGCCGTCAGAAACGTATCGATCCGCTTGATGAAGTAGCTCTGCATCTCGTCTTCCGTCTTGATGCCGAGCGCCTTCATCTGCGCCTGGATTACCGGCGAGGCCTTCCACTTATCCTTGATCGCCTCGTCTCCTCCCACATGGATAAAGGTGCTCGGGAACAGCTCCATGACTTCGGTCAGTACATTTTCCAGAAAAGTAAATGTGGTCTCCGAAGGGTTATAGAGATTGGGCAGAATGCCGTGCTTGCTCGATGGCGCGGGAACCGGAGCATCGTCCGAACGCAGCTCCGGATAGGCTGCCAGCGGAGCCGTGGCGTGCCCCGGCATCTCGATCTCCGGAACGATGGTCACATTGCGTGCAGCCGCATAGGCTACCAGCACGCGCACCTGCGCCTGCGTGTAGAAGCCACCATAGACATAGGCTTTTCCTGTTGTGGGATCGGTCAGGCCTTGCTGGCTCGCAAGCGTTCGATAGCCACCTACGGAAGTCAGCTTGGGATAGCGCTTGATCTCCAGCCGCCAGCCCTGGTCGTCGGTGAGGTGCCAGTGCAGTGTATTGAGCTTGTGGAGCGCCATCCAGTCCACGAGTTTTGTAATGAACTCAATGGATTGCATATGACGCGCGGAGTCCAGCATGATGCCGCGCCACGGCATCGCCGGTTCGTCTACGATCTTCACCGCCTGCAACTTCACCGGTCCCTGTTTCGCACCATCCGCTGTCATGAGCGACCACAGCGAGACCGCGCCATAGAACAAGCCCGCGTGTTCCGGAGCAGTGATCCGCGCCTGCGTCGGCGACACCGTCAGATCGTAAGACTCCGCCGCTCCGCCCTTGCGACGCGCAAAATATACTGCGGCCTTCGCAGACCCTGGCACCACCTTCAATTTCAGGCCTCGTGTCCGCGCCACTGTATCCACCAGATATTGCGCCGCAAAGCGAGCATCGGCGTCGCCTGCATCGAAGGACACTACGGCATTTGGCTTCAGCGTCAGCGTCCCCGTGGACGCCATGGAGGAAAGTGGCGCGGGAATGATGGAGGGCACCTGTGCCCAGCTCATCAAGGCAGAGAGAACGGCGCTTAGGCCGAGCGTACGAATCCAAAGTCGTGTCAATCGGTCTCCTGCGGCTGTATTGAGAGAACAGCGCCGTGATGGCCGAATTCTACGTGCCCCGTTCACGCACAGTCGATATGGCAAATGTCCGCGAACTGCCATCCATGCCTAGAATGAGGGCAAGGCTTTAGAAACAGGAGAGTGTCATGGCGTACGAACCAAATGCAAAGCGGTATGAGGGTGTGGAGTATCGGAGATCCGGACAGAGCGGTCTGGTGCTTCCGCCGATCTCTTTAGGGTTGTGGCAGAACTTCGGCGGTGTCGATGTCTTCGAGACGGGCCGCGCCGTGGTGCGTCGCGCCTTCGACCGTGGAGTGACCCACTTCGATCTCGCCAATAACTACGGCCCTCCCTACGGATCGGCAGAGGAAAACTTCGGCGAGATTCTGCGGAAGGATTTTCAGGCTTATCGCGACGAACTCATCATCTCCTCCAAGGCGGGCTGGGACATGTGGCCCGGACCTTACGGCATCGGGGCGTCGAAGAAGTACCTGGTCGCTTCGCTGGATCAGAGCCTGAAACGCATGGGTCTTGACTACGTGGATATCTTCTACGCGCATCGGCCCTGGCCCGAGGTGCCGCTGGAAGAGACCATGGGCGCGTTGGCGCAGATCGTGCGGCAGGGCAAGGCCCTCTACGTTGGGATCTCCTCCTACAGCCCCGAACGCACGCGTAAGGCGCACGAGATTCTGAAGTCGGAGGGCGTGCGGCTTCTCATTCACCAACCGTCCTACTCCCTGTTGAACCGGCACATCGAAGAAGGCCTGCTGGATACGCTGGAGGATCTCGGTGTGGGCTGCATCGCCTTTTCTCCGCTGGCGCAGGGTCTTTTGACGGACAAGTACCTCAAGGGTGTTCCGGACAACGCGCGTGCCGGGCAGGATTTCAGCTTCAAAAAGAACTTCCTGAGCGATCAAAATCTGGCGAACGTCCGCGCCCTGCATGGCATCGCCGAACGCCGTGGACAGAGCCTCGCCCAGATGGCGATCGCCTGGGTGCTGCGCGACGCGCGGGTGACTTCCGCGCTCATCGGTGCCCGGAATGTCGCTCAGTTGGACGATTCTCTCGATGCGCTAAAGCATTCCGCGTTCTCTGCCGATGAACTGGTTGAGATCGATCGCTATGCCGTGGAGGGAGGCATCGACCTGTGGCGCTCTGTATCGACGCTATAGGAGAGACTTCCTGAGAACCCCGGGCATGTCCCCGCAGAGTCGAGGACATGCCGCGGGACCTCCCGCAGGGCGCGCGAGGAGGCGAGTGGATGTCTACCGTTGGAATTAACTTCGGATCGGCGACGAGCGGAACAGGCTTTGACGTTGCAAGCACGGTTGCCAGTATTATGGCGATCCAGCGCACCCCTGAGACAGCGTGGGCGGCGCAGACCACCGCTCTACAGGCGCAGGACACCGCGCTGACCGCCCTGGGAACCGACCTCTCCAATCTTTCAACGGCCCTATCGTCCCTGACGTCCTTCGATGGCGCTCTGTCTTCAAAGAGCGGTGCGATTCAGGACACTTCGATTGCCACGCTGCTCTCGGCGGACTTTACCGCGCGTGCTGGCACGCACACGCTCAAAGTGAGTCAACTGGCGCAGACTTCGGCCCAGAACTCCGACCCTGTGGCTACCACGGACACTCTGAGCGGAACTTTTACCTTTCAGGTGGGCAGCGGCGCTCCGACCACGATCACCCTGGACAGTACGAACAACACCCTGGCGGGGCTGGCGGCAGCGATTAATGCGTCCGGCGCAGGCGTCACGGCGGATGTGGTCACGGGAACCTCTGGTTCTCGCATCTCGCTCATCAGCCAGACCAGCGGCTTAGCGGGCAACATCACGGTCTCGGGAGCGCTGACTGACTCCACTACTTCGAGCGCGGTGAACTTCAATGTGAGCCAGGCGGGACAGGACGCGGCCTTCACTGTCGATGGCATTGACATGACGAGCAGCAGCAACACGGTATCCTCCGCCATCCCCGGAGTCACCATGCAGTTACTCTCTGTCACGCCCTCATCGAACACCACAGGTACGCAGATCCAGATCGTCAACGATACTTCGTCGGTATCCAGCGCGCTGAACGACTTTGTTACTGCTTATAACAAGCTCGTCACTGATATGGCAGCACAGGAGGGTAACGACTCCACCGGCGCCGCCGAACCGCTCTTTGGTTCCACGGTGCTTTCGCAGATCCAGTCTCAGATCTCTCTGGCACTGGGGACGGCGTCCACAAACAGCGGAAGTATGCAGTACCTCACCCAGCTTGGAATCTCGACGAACCCGGACGGAACACTCTCGATCGACAGCAGCGCGCTCTCTTCGCAGTTGAACTCCAACTTCAACGACGTGACGTCGTTCTTTCAGAACGCCAAAAGCTTTGGCCAGAGTTTGCTCACTACGCTCAACGGTCTTGGTACGACCGGCACCAACAGCACGATCAAGCTGGCCCTCTCGGAAAACGCCGATCAGGAGTCCACCCTTGCCGACAACAAGAGCGCGCTTGAACTCCGCCTGACCGCTTTCCAGGCGTCGCTCACGGCGGAGCTCAATACGGCGAACCAGGTTCTTCAGGGCATCCCGGCGCAGTTGGATGAGGTGACCCAGGTCTTCGACGCCATCAGCGGGAACAAGAGCAACAATTAGGAGGGACCATGAACTATCAGGAGCAGGCTCTTTCAGGAGCAACCGGAGTGGACCTGATTCTCGCGCTCTACGACGGCGAAGTGCGCTTTCTCTATCGCGCGATTCGCGCCGTGGAAGAAGGAGATGTGGTGGAACGTCGTTTCGCCGTCAAACGTGCGCTGGATATCCTGATGTACCTGCAGGCACGCCTTCGTCCGGACATCGGTGGGGCTCCAGCCATCGCGCTCGCGGATTTTTATGCGGCGATGTTTAAGATGACGCTCGAAGCCTCCGCCAGCGCCTCGAAGGAGGAGTTTCTGAGAGTGATTGCCTGCGTGCGCAATGTGCGGGAGGCGTGGGTCGTTGTTGCTCAGGATCCCGAGGCGAATCGCGCGCTGCCCCGGGAACTGCGAACCGCCCAGGAGAGGAGGACGCCGGCGAGTCTTGCACAGAGAAAAACGCCAGCCGCGAGCAGCCTCGGACGTGCCGCCTGGAGCGCATAATCTCCAGTTCATCCGACCATCGCTTTGACATGCACCTTCGGCTTCGCTACAACCAATACGCGCGCCCTAAACAGAGGGCTGCTGTGGAGTGGAGGTTTGGCATGAAGCACACAGATCTGACAGGAAAGCATGCGGTCGTGACCGGAGCGGCCAGCGGCATTGGGGAAGCGATCGCTCGCTGTTTTGTAGATGCGGGCGCAAACGTGACCCTGCTCGACGTGAACGAAGTGCGCGTGCAAGCAGCGGCGGCAAAGCTGGGCGAAGCCGCTGCCGGAGTTGCCTGCGACATTACCCAGGAAGACGCCGTCCGCCAGGTCTTTGAAGGCTTTCCGGGCGTCGATATCCTCGTCAACAGCGCCGGGATCGCACACGTTGGAACGCTTCTGACGACATCCCCGGAAGACTTCGACCGGCTCTTCAACGTCAACGTACGCGGGACCTATCTCTGCATGCATGCCGCCGTTCCGAAAATGGTGGAGGGTGGAGGTGGCACTATTTTGAACATGGCCTCCATCGCCGCCACCTCGGGTCTCCCGGACAGGTTCGCCTACTCGATGAGCAAGGGAGCCGTCCTCTCCATGACCCTTTCGGTGGCGCGGGATTACATCGACAAAGGTGTGCGCTGCAACTGTATCTCTCCTGCGCGCGTGCACACGCCGTTTGTGGATGGCTTTGTAGCGAAGAATTACCCGGGCCGCGAGGCCGAGATGTTTGAAAAGCTGGGGAAATCTCAGCCTATCGGACGTATGGGAACGCCCGATGAGATCGCTCTTCTTGTGCTCTATCTCTGCAGCGACGCCTCCAGCTTCGTCACCGGTTGCGATTATCCGATCGATGGCGGTTTTTTCAACCTCCGCTAGGAGCAGGCGATGCGGTTGATCGACAGCCATCAGCACTTCTGGAGATACTCGCCGGAGGAGTACGAGTGGATCGACGAGAGTATGTCCAGGCTGCGCGCGGATTTTCTTCCCAAAGATCTGGCGCCGGAGATGGCGTCCGCGTGTGTGGACGCCTGCGTCGCCGTGCAGGCCAGACAGACCCTGGAAGAGACGGAGTGGCTGCTGGATTTAGCTAAAACCTCTCCGTTCATTGCAGGGATTGTGGGCTGGGCGCCGATCGCCGCGCCGGAGTTTCCGGAGATACTTTCTCGGATCGGCGCAAATCACAAGTTGAAGGGGATGAGGCACGTCGTGCAGGCTGAGCCAGACGTCCGCTTCCTTCTCCAGCCAGCATTTCGCGAGGGCATACGCGAGATCACCCGTGCAGGCCTCGTCTATGACATCCTTATCCTTCCCCACCAACTACCTCAGACGATTGAGTTTGTAGACGAACACCCACAGCAGAGCTTCGTTCTGGATCACGCCGCGAAACCCCCGTTGCGTTCCGGCGATCTCGGCGAGTGGGAGAGGGATTTCCGAGAGCTAGCACGTCGGGAAAATGTCTGCTGCAAGCTTTCAGGTCTCGTCACCGAAGCCGAGTGGACGACCTGGACGGAAGAGAGCCTCCGCCGCGTCTTCGACCTCATGCTTCAGGTATTTACGCCGCACCGGATGATGGCAGGATCAGACTGGCCGGTCTGCACTGTGGCGGTGAGTTACGGCGATTGGTGGTCTCTGCTTCGCAGATGGATGACTGAGCTCTCCAGGGCGGAACAGGGCGTGGTGCTCGCCGGCACGGCAGAACGCATCTATAAGCTTTAACTTGCAATTCCAAAAGATTGATCCGGTTCTACGCACAAACTTTCCACAAAGTTTTCACCGCGTCGATGTATCAGAGTTTGATTCAATTCGCTTATAAAAAAAGCTCAAAGTCTAGCCCCGGATCAACGGTAGATGCGCTCGTTTCCCCCTGAATCCGCTTCTATTTTTGCATTCAACCCCTTCTCAACCGATTCGTACGGAACATGCACAAATCGAGGAAACCTACATTACCTCTGCTGCGTCTCATTTACAGGTAGAGGTCTGCTTTCCAGCACGTTTGAGAGCGGGTGGCACGCCTCCTCGGGTGTACCTAATTTCGCTTCGTTTGAAGGGTTGCAGAATGAGCAATATGTTAAGTTCCTGGAAAGAAATCGCACAGTTTTTCGGTAAAGGTGTTCGGACCGTACAGCGCTGGGAAAAGACGCTGGATCTTCCGATTCATCGTCCACCAGGAGCGCCAAGCAACGTGGTTCTCGCCCGCGAAAGCGATCTGGAAGCATGGATGCACCGTGGCATGCCCCATGGTGAGCAGACGGCGACCTCGGAAGACCTCAGCCACGCCTTCGAAACCATCCATGCATACCTTCGTGAGGTGGAGTCTGGGAACATCGGGGCCGGTCGCTCCAGGACTGAAGAACTCAAACACCTCTCCGATCGCATCGAAGCCCTGCGCTCCGCAGTGCACGCGGCAGAGGGACACGACCTTTCTGACGGTTCGATTGCGGCGTAGTTTCGAGGCGTAAGGCATTTCGCCATGGCGAAGAGCTGTCCGGCATGAGATTATCCCGGAATGGTCGAAACGAAGGCAGCCCCCACACAGAGGATTCTTTCCGTTGATGTTCTGCGCGGCCTGACGGTTGCGTTTATGATCCTAGTCAACGATCCAGGGGATGGCCACGTGGCCTACGCTCCCCTGGATCACGTACCCTGGAATGGGTGGACGCCCACTGATATGGTGTTTCCCACATTTCTCTTCCTGGTGGGATGCTCCATTGTCTTTTCCATTACGTCGCGTCTCAAGCGCGGAGACGGCAAGGGCAGAATTGCCCTGCAAGTGGTTCGGCGAACCGTCTATCTACTTGCCATCAACTACGCCATTCGTCTGATTCCCCAGTTTCATTACACAAGGATGCGGCTCTTTGGAGTGCTTCCTCGCATTGCGATCTGCTACCTGATCGCGGCGCTTCTCTTTCTTTGGCTGCAGCGCGCGCGATGGATTGCCGTCGCCGTCGTTACATTGCTGGTGGGCTACTGGGCTCTGATGCGCTTTGTTCCTATTCCGGGCGCGGGGATGCCGGTGCGTGACTTTCCCCTAATGGACGAGTTCAATAACCTGCCGTCGTACGTCGACCGTGCCTTCAACGACTTCACGCAGCATTTTCTGCACACCGGTTCGCTGTATGAAAAGACCCGCGATCCCGAAGGCATTCTGAGCACCGTGCCCGCGGTGGGAACTGCGCTCCTCGGTGTACTCACTGGAAAGCTGCTGCGTTCGAAGACGCCCCCGGTAAAGGTCAGCGCCATTCTGCTTGGCGGTGGCGCTTTGAGTATTGCCTTGGGATACGCCTGGAACCCCTGGTTCCCCTTCAACAAGAATCTCTGGACGAGTTCGTATGTGCTGCTAGCCGCCGGAATCGCCGCTCTGCTGCTCGGTATCTCGTTCTGGATCTTCGATGTGAAGAAGTGGCAGCACACCTCGAAAGGCGTCCGTGTTCTGGCCTGGCCCTGCATTGTCTTTGGATCGAACGCGATCGTCGCCTACGTTACGCCGAGCATCTACGGAAAGATTCTGTATTACATACCCATTCACGATGGAGAACGCACGGTGACCCCGTTGCGCTGGCTGTATCTGCACGTCTTTGCGCATTGGGGATCAACGGCGAACACATCGCTGGCCTACTCGCTCTTCTATGTAGCGCTCTGCTTTATCCCGGCCTGGTTACTGTGGCGCAGGGGAATGTTTCTCCGCGTCTGAGACGGGTTTCCTTTGGCCGTTGGAGAAATGTGGACGATCGTGCGTCGCGCACAGTAGTATGCCGTGCATGAACGCTTCCTTGAACCGCCGTGACCTTCTCCTCGGAGGCGCGGCTCTGGCCGCCTCCGCCGCCCTCCCCAGTTCGCTGCTCGCCGCCGGGATGAAGAAGTCGCCCATCCGTCTCGGTATCGCCAGCTACACCTTCCGTCAGTTCAAGCCGGACCAGGTGATCGCGTTCATGAAGCAGCTCAACTGTACGTATCTGAACCTGAAGGACGTACACCTGCCCATGACTCCCCTGAGCGATGTTCCTGCGCTGGCGAAGCACTATCGTGATGCCGGTCTGGAGCTGACCGATGCCGGAGCGATCTACTTCAAGACCGACACGGACGAGGACATCCGTCCCAAGTTTGAGTATCTGAAGGCCGCTGGCATCAAGAGCTTTGTAGGCTCGCCGACCCACGAGGTCCTTCCGCGCGTAGAAAAGTTCGTCAAGGAATACGACATCCGCATGGCCATGCACAACCACGGACCGGAAGATCACGAGTGGCCCTCGCCCTACGACATTGAGAAGGTGATTCGTCCCATGGATCACCGCATCGGCTGGTGCATCGACGTCGGTCACACCATGCGTACCAAGACCGATCCTGTCGCGGCCATCAAGATGGCTGGAGATCGGCTCTATGACATTCACATGAAGGATCTAGCTGATCCGATGGTTAAAGAGAGCCAGGTCGCCGTCGGCGATGGGAAGATGCCTGTGAAGGACATCTTCCAGGCCCTCATCGGGATCAAGTACAAGTACTTTGTGGATTTGGAATACGAGGTCCACGGCGACGATCCCATGCCCGGCGTCCTGAAGAGCTTCGCCTCCATGCGCAAGACGCTGGCCGAGATGGGCCACTCCGCTTAAAGCTACTCCGCTTAAACCTGTCCAACAGCAAGCGGCGCATGGAGTTGCACACTCCGTGCGCCGTTCTGTTGGGGAATGTCGTATCTTCATAAAGATCATGGCAGACCACACCGCAGACATCGCCCGCATCGCGTACCAGGAAGCCGAACTGGCTCTCCCGCTCTTCAATCTCGAGGTCGCCTGGCAGCTTGGCGAACGCGCCCGGTCTCTGTCAGTGGAGCGCGGATACAAGCTCGCCATCGAGATTCGCCGCGGACCCGCAACGGTCTTTCTCACCGCGATGGACGGCACCACTCCAAGTTCTGTGGACTGGCTTCGTCGCAAGGCCAATACCTGCGCCTGGTTTGCTCGAAGTACCTACTCCACCGGCCTGCAACTCGCGCAGAAGAATCAGACGCTCGCCCGCCACGCGTTGGCTGATCGCGACTACGCCGCCGATGGTGGGTCGGTCCCGTTGACGGTGAAAGATGCGGGGATGGTTGGAAGCCTGACCATCTCCGGGTTGGATCAGCGGGCGGATCACGAACTCGCTATTGAGGTTCTTTGCCTTCACCTCAAACGGAAGTATGCCGAAATGAAGCTCGATTAGGTATCCTCAATCCCTCATGAGTACCCTCCAGATCACGTCGCTCGAATCTCTCCCTCCCTCTTCGCACGCCTATCCAGCGGATGCCTTTGCGCAGGCCGATGCGCTCGAAGCCGAGCTCAAGCGCACGGTCTCAGGCGAGGTACGCTTCGATCGCGGTACGCGGGCTCTTTACGCGACGGACGGCTCCAACTACCGGCAGATACCCATTGGCGTCGTGATCCCGCGCACACGTGCAGATGTGATTGCTACGGTAGCCGCCTGCCGTAAGTTCGACGCGCCAGTGCTCTCGCGCGGAGCGGGAACGTCTCTCGCCGGGCAGTGTACGAACGTCGCTGTGATCTTGGATTTTTCCAAATATCTGAACCGCGTTCTGGAACTGAACAAAGACGCGGCCTACGCGATCGTGGAGCCGGGTATCGTGCTCGATGACCTTCGTCGGCAGGCCGTGGCCGTGGGGCTGACCTTTGCGCCTGACCCCGCGACCCATTCGCACTGCACGCTGGGCGGAATGATCGGCAACAACTCCTGCGGTTCGCACGCGCTGATGGGCGGAAAGACGGACGACAACACGCTTGAGCTTGAGGTGCTGCTCTACGACGGAACCATCATGACCGTTGGCGAAACCAGCGAAGCCCAGCTTGCGCGGAAGATCGCCGCTGGCGGCCGCGAGGGCGAGATCTACGCGGGGCTCCTAAGGATTCGCGACCGGTACGCGGCGCTGGTGAAGCAGAAGTTCCCGGACATTCCTCGACGTGTGTCGGGATACAACCTGGACCGTCTCGCGCCGGAAGAGAACTTCAACGTGGCTCGCGCTCTGGTTGGTTCGGAAGCGACCTGCGTCGTTGTGCTTTCGGCCAAGTTGAGGTTGGTGACCAATCCGCCCCATCGCGCGCTCGTCGTCTGCGGCTATCCGGATATCTTTCTGGCAAGCGACCATCTTCCCCAGATCCTTGAACACAAACCCATCGCCGTCGAAGGCTTTGATCGCAAGCTCGTAGAGTTCATGCGGGCAAAGTCCATGCTGCCGAACAACATCGCGCTGCTGCCGGGCGGCGATGGCTGGCTTTACGTGGAGTTCGGCGCGCATACGGAAGAGGAATCGCGCGCACAGGCGCACCGGTTTGCACAACAGATCGCTGCGAATCCGCTCTCTCCCGAGATCGTTATCGACGCGCGCGTGATTGAGCCAGTAGCGGAGCAGAAACGCCTCTGGGAGGTGCGCGAGTCCGGCCTTGGCGCGACCGCGTTCGTACCCGGGCGCAGCCCCGGTTGGGAGGGTTGGGAGGATCATGCTGTTGCACCGGAGCGGTTGGGAGCGTATCTCCGCGACTTCATGGACCTCGTCCATAGCTTCGGATATGAGACCGCGCTCTATGGGCACTTCGGACAGGGGTGCGTCCACAACCGGATCAACTTCGATCTCGTCACCGAAGACGGGATCCGCAAGTTTCGCGCCTTCCTCGACCGCGCCGCCGATCTCGTTGTCCGGCACGGCGGCTCACTTTCAGGCGAACATGGCGACGGACAGGCGCGCGGCGCTCTGCTGGAGCGCATGTTTGGCCCGGAGATCATGCAGGCCTTTGAAGAGTTCAAAGAGCTTTGGGACCCGGACTGGAAGATGAATCCCGGCAAGCTCGTGCGCGCTCGGCAACCGCATGCGGACCTTCGTTACGGCGCGGACTTTGCACCGGCGGAGCCGAAGCATACCCACTTCCACTTCGTCTCGGACGGCAACAGCTTCTCGCATGCTACGCAGCGCTGCGTCGGCGTGGGCAAATGCCGCAAGGATGAAGGCGGCACCATGTGCCCGTCGTACATGGCCACAAAGGAGGAGCGGCACTCCACACGTGGCCGGGCTCATGCGCTCTTCGAGATGCTGCAGGGCGAGGTGATTGGCAAGAAGGGAAGCGTCGATTGGAACGATCACGATGTGAAAGAGACGCTCGACCTCTGCCTTTCGTGCAAGGCATGTAAGTCCGAGTGTCCGGTGCAGGTGGATATCGCGACGTATAAGTCAGAGTTCATGTCGCACTTCTATAAGAAGAACGCTCGACCGCTGAATGCGTACGCCTTTGGACACATTGATAAGTGGGCTCGGATGGCAGCGTTAGCTCCCGAGTTGCTGAATCTTTCTCTGAAGATTCCCGGTGTTGCGGCGCTCAGTAAGTGGGTTCTGAATATTCCGCAGCAACGTTCGATTCCGGAGTTTGCTCCTTATAACTTCAAGTCCAGATTTCATGCCAGGGCGCGCACTTCGAATAAGGACGTTCTCCTTTGGCCGGACACCTTCAATAACTACTTCGCTCCGCAGACCGCAGAGGCTGCCGTTCGCATCTTAGAGGCCGCGGGGTTCAACGTGATCGTTCCGCGCGATCACGTCTGCTGCGGGCGTCCGCTCTATGATTTCGGCTTTCTGGACGAAGCGAAGAAGTACATGCGGCGCAACCTCGACCGCATCGGTTGTCTGGTGGACGCAGGCGTGCCCGTCGTCGTTCTGGAGCCAAGCTGTGCGTCGGTCTTCCGCGATGACCTGAAAGACCTCTTCCCAAACGACAAACGCGCCAAGAAGCTGTCTCTGCAAACCTATCTGCTGAGCGAATTTCTGGAAGAGCACGCTCCGAAGTGGAAGCCGAAGCAATGGAACGTAAAGACACTCTTGCACGGTCACTGCCACCACAAGGCGTTGATGAAGATGACCGCGCAGGAGGCTGTGCTGAAGCGCATGGGCGCGGAGTTCACGACGCTAGATGCGGGGTGCTGTGGCATGGCGGGGCCCTTCGGCTTCGAGAAGGATAAGTACGAGGTCTCGCAGACACTGGCAAATCGTGTTCTTATTCCTGCAGTCACAGCGGCCGCTGCTTCCACGGTGGTCACGACGGACGGCTTCTCGTGCAAGGAGGCCGTGGGACAGAACTCTGCGCGGCACGGATTGCATCTGGCGGAACTACTCGACCTGGCGAACCACCCGGAGCGGGATCAGGCTACACCTGACGAGCTTGCGCGGCGGCCTTTGACGAAGGCTCGGCGAAGGGCGCGTTTGAAGATCTTCGTAATCACCGCAGCGATGGTTGGTCTGATTGCGGGTGCGGTGGTTCTGGCTGATTAGATCTACAGTTTTCCGAGATAGCTGGTGACTTCAGGATTTGTCCAATCCTGCGCACCGATGAACTTTCGGCGTACGGAGCCGGTGCGGTCGATGATGAAGGTCTCCGGCACCTGAACGGAGCCGAACTTCAGGTTTGCACCTTCGCTGCCATCGCGAATGGAGTACAGCGTGACAGAATACTCCTTGAGGAAGTCCTTGTAGGCCTGGGGGTCGTCATCGATGGAGACAGCAACCACCTGCACCTGCGGCATCTGTTTCTGCAGCGCCATGAGGGAGGGAAGTTCCTGAATGCAGGGCTGGCACCACGTAGCCCAGAAGTTTAGGACGACGATATGGCCGCGCGATTTAGCGAGGTCGAACGATCTGGTGCCGTCATTTACGGCAAAGACGGGCGCTGGCTGGGAGATCTGCCTTGGGTGAGCACCACGGTCACAACCGGACGCTCCTGTGAGGGCGGCAGAGAGAACAAGGGCGGCGGCGAGGCGAGTCTTCATCGCTTTCTATAATACGGAGCGTGATGGAAGACCGGGAAACGAAGCCTAAGGTAGTTTGCGTATTGATCCCTGCACGCAATGAGGAACGCAACCTGCGTACCTGCGTCGAATCGCTGGTGGCACAGTCTGAAGCGACCTTCGCGCTGGATCAGGACTGGTCTATCGTGATCGTGGACGACCACTCCACGGACGACACCCTGAGGATCGCGCGTTCGCTGGCGGCGGAACATCCGGGAGTCTTGGTTCTGAAGGCGCCGGAACTGAAGCGGGAAAAGCACGGATTTACCGGGAAGAACAATGCGCTCTGGTTCGCGGCACAGGACGGAGCTGCGAAGGCGGCGGAGTGGCTGTTGTTTACGGATGCGGACACGCTGCATGAGGTCGGTTCGCTGCATCGTGCGATTACGGAGGCGGAGCGGCACGAACTGGCGATGCTCAGTTATTCGCCTCGGCAGGTTACGACGGGCCTGGTACAGCGGGCGGTTATGCCGTTGGTCTTCTCAGAGCTTGCCAGTGTCTATCCGCCGAAGAAGGTCAATGATCCTTCCAGCCCGATTGCCGCAGCCAATGGCCAGTTCCTTCTGGTCCACCGCGAGGTGTACTTCGAGGTTGGAGGCCACCGAGCCGTTGCGGAGAAGGTGCTGGAAGATGTGGCGTTGGCTCGTCTGATCAAGCGCCGACATGCAATCCGTCTCCGGTATGCTCCGGAGGCGGTGAGCGCCCGGATGTACGAAGGGATCGCGGATATGTGGTCTGGGTGGACGAAGAACCTGGCTCTGCTCTTCGGGAACCCTCTGTTTCTTGCGGCGAATCGGCTGCTGGATTTTCTGTTGCTCTTCGGTCTGCCCGTCGCCGCGATCCTGCTGCCGATGACCTATCAGAAAGCCGCAGCAGGTCTTCTGTTTGTGCGTGTACTCTTCAGGTACTACAACCGCGTGTCGCGCTCGAACTTTCCGCTCATCGATCTGGTGTTGAGCATCCTTGCTCTGCCGCTCTTCGCGGCGATGTTGATCCGAAGCTGGCAGAAGGTGACCTTGCTAAAGCGTGTGGAGTGGAAGGGCAGAGAGTACACGACGTGATCGAGCGAACGAGTGAAGGTGTGCCGCGGCGGCGATGGAGAATTGCGTGGCTTCTCGGGCTGGGCGTTCTCGTCAACTACTTCGACCGTGTGAATCTGTCGGTTTCGCACGACGCGCTTTATACGACCTTCGGCATTTCGACAGTTACCTTCGGCTATCTCTCCGGCGCTTACAACTGGACGTACGCGATGTGCCAGCTGCCTGTGGGCGTGATCCTGGATCGCTTCGGCATCAAGCGCGTGGGCCGCGTGAGCTCCTTTCTCTGGAGCCTGGCTTCGTTTGGAGCGGCTGCCACGCCCACCATTGGCGGGCTCTTCGCTGCGCGTTTTCTGCTGGGCGTCGGGGAGGCACCTACCTTTCCCGCCAACGCGAAGGCGATCGGCAAGTGGTTTCCAAAGAGCGAGAGAAGTTTTGCGACGGCTATCTTCGATGCCGCGGCCAAGTTCGCTTCTGCGCTTGGTGTGCCCATCATCGGCCTGATCCTGTTGAAGGTGGGATGGCGGTGGAGCTTTGCGCTGACTGGCGTGATCAGTGTGCTCTACTTCGGCCTCTTCTGGCTGGTCTATCGCGATCCCGAAGATGACCCGAAGTTGACGGAGATCGAGCGCACATACATCGCCGACGATGTTCCGATAGATGCGCCTGAAGAGCGCGCATCGCTCGGAGCCCTTCTGCGACAGCGCAAGGTGATTGCGATGGTGCTGGGGTTCGGCTCGTACAACTATGTGTTCTACCTTCTATTGACGTGGCTGCCGACGTATCTCTCGACCGCGCTGCACATCGACCTGATGCACTCCTTCCTGTACACGGGCGTGCCGTGGCTCTTCGCTACGGTGACGGATCTTATCGTCGGTGGATGGCTCGTGGATGCTTTGATTCGGCGTGGGTGGGATGCGAACCGTGTGCGCAAAGTGATCCTGATCGGCGGCACAGCGTGCGGGCTGGGAATCCTCGGCGCAGCCTACGCGCATACGCCGATGCGCGCGCTGATCTGGATCAGTATCTCCATTGGTGGGCTTGCCGCTGCGGCTCCCGTGGGTTGGTCGATGCCTTCGCTGATCGCGCCGAAGGGAAGCGTCGGCACGGTGGGCGGGATTGTGAATCTCTCGAACCAGATCTCGGGAATCTCCGCGCCGATCATCACGGGGTATCTTGTGGCGGCGCGGCATAACTTCGCATGGGCGTTTGGCGTGTCGGCTGTGTATCTGCTGATTGGGATTGCGGCGTATCTTTTCCTGCTGGGGAGAATCGAGCCGATGGATGTCGAGACGACTACGGTTTAGAAGCCCCGTTCTTCTCTTTGTCATCCCGTAGCGAAGCGGAGGGATCTGCTCTCTTTTTCCTGACAAATCCGTTTGTGCGCTCCGCGCGACCCCACCCTTTCGCGATGTAGCTGCGAAAGAATGGGGCACGAAGAAGGTTAGGGTTTGGCGGCGTAGTGCTTTGTTTGTGCGGTACGCGCGTTGAGGACATCGAAGCTGCCGTTGCGGTTGCCGATGAGCTCGATGCCATTTCCCCCGTCTGCGCCCAACAAGTTGGCGATGTTCGCCGCGCTGGTATTGTGGGCGTCGCCACCCTCTTTGGAATAATGAAGTTGCCAAAGGTCTTCCAGACCGGGTGAACTCCGGACGGTGTCTAGTGTGGCCGTGGATCCGCCCTTGGTCTCTCCGTTGTCCATGATGGCAACGCGGGGGTGGATCGCGTGGACGAGCGCTGGGCTGGAGCTCTGATACCAGCCGTGATGGGAGACGATGTACACGTCCACCGTTCCGATGAGGTTCGCCGGGCACATGAGCTGCATCTCTTTGTCCCAGGTGAGGTCGCCGAGATCGAGCAGCTTAAGCTTGCCAAAGTCGATGCGCACACCGAGTGAGCGGCTGTTTTCTGTCTTGTCGTCGGGCCGCTTCTCGGATTTGGCGCAATAAGGATTGGGTGCGCCCTCGCCGGGCAAAGCGGTCTGAAGGAGATTGCCGTCGGCGCTGATGACCTTCGCATGCAGCCCAGTGAGCGGAAGGACGTCGCCGGGTTTTGCGATGATGTGGGTGTAATGACCGTCCCGTAAGACCTTGTGGTAGGCCTCGTAGTCGCGTACGACGTCCGGGTTTTCGGTCTCGCGATTGATGCCGTGGTCGATGAATGCGCCCACAGGAATGCGCTGCACCAACTGAGCGACTCCGCCCACGTGGTCTTCATGGAAGTGCGTGATGAGGACGTAGTCGATCTTAGTTACCCCGGCGCTCTTCGCCGCAAATGCTATGCGGTCTGCGTCGCGGAAGTCGTGGCCGGGCCAGCCCGCGTCGATCAAAAGCGACTCGCCCTTCGGCGTGACGAAGAGCGTGGACTGACCACCCTCCACATCGATGAAAAAGACACGGAGTTTGTCCGTCTTCGCCTGGGCAAAAAGGGTCGTAGAGACGAGGCAGGCGGCCGCGAGGGCGAGCAGGCGTTTCATGCTTTTACTCCTGTGGGTGCAGGTACGGTGGCGCGCGTGGAGCCGGTGGAGATGCCGCCATCGACGAGCAGCGTCTGTCCGGTGACGTAGCGGCTGGACTCCGATGCGAGGAAGACGACGGCTCCATCGAGGTCGTGCGCCTGTCCGGGGCGTTTTACGGGGATGCGGTCAACGAGGTACTCGACCCATTCCTTGTTGTCGTAGAGCACCTTGTTTTGCTCCGTGCGGAACCAGCCCGGGGCGAGGCAGTTCACAGTGATGCCGTGTTTGCCCCAGTCGTCCGCCAGGCTCATCGTGAGCTGACGCACGCCCCCTCGGCTGGCTCCGTAAGGCGCAAGACCCGCATAACCGAAGACCGATGTTACCGAACCGATGTTGATGATGCGGCCGTAGCCGTGCGGCACCATGCGGCGAGCGATCTGCTGCGCGACGAAGAAGGTGCCGCGCAGGTTCGTGTCCAGGATGAGGTTCCAGTCATCCCAGGTCACATCCAGCGCGGGCTTGCGGACGTTGCAGCCAGCGTTGTTCACAAGGATGTGGATCTGGCCGACGGCTGCTTCCGCAGCGACCGCCATGGCTTCGATGCTGGCCTGATCGCGCACATCGAGTTCGAGTGGAATGCAGCGGCGGCCGAGAGATTCGATCTCGGCGACGAAGGGAGCGAGGTCGGCGAGCTTGCGGCTGGTGACGATAAGGTCTGCGCCGGATTTTGCGAGGGCGCGACCAAAGTGCTGGCCGAGGCCACGGCTGGCTCCTGTGACGAGAGCGGTCTGTCCTGTGAGGTCGAAGAGTTCGTTGGTCATGCTGCAGTCTCCGCGTCGGGTGAAAGGACGATCTTCATGAGGTTTGGTTCGCGGCTATAAAGGCGTGCGAACCAGTCCGCGCCGTCGGACAAAGGTGCGATGGCGGTGATGAGAGGGGCCACTTTGATCTTGCCGGAGGCGATAAGCTCCATCGCCTCGGGGTACTCTCCCGCAGAGGCGCAGGAGCCCTGCAGGCGGATCTGGCGTGTGACGACCTTCTGCAGCGGTAGCGCGACCTCTTTTGCGATATTGCCCACGAGGGTCACCTTCCCGCCTTTGCGCGTGCAGTCGATGGCGGAAGCGACGGTCTCGTTGCGGCCCACGGCCTCGAAGACGATATCGACGCCTTCGCCGGAGGTGCTTTGCAGAATGGTCTGAAGGAGATCCTCTCCAGAGGCGAGGAAGGTTTCATCTGCGCCAAGGCTCTTTGCGAGTTCCAGGCGCGTTGCGTCGATGTCTGCGACGAAGACGCGAGAGCAACCAAGCGCACGCGCTGCCTGTACGAGCAGAAGTCCGATCATGCCCGCGCCGATGACGAGCGCGGTTTCTCCGCCCTCAATCTCGGTGACGTGAACAGCATGGAGAGCGACGGAGACGGCTTCAAGCATGGCGGCTTCGGGAAAGGAGAGATTATCCGGTAGGCGATATAAAATGCGCTCCGGGACTGCGACGTATTCCGCAAATGCGCCTTCGCGATGAAACTCAGGGCACGAGACGCCGATCACCTGGCGGTTGTTGCAGAGATTGACCTCACCCCTGGCGCAGAAATCGCACTTGCCGCAGTAGACGGTGGAGTCGAAGGTGACGCGGTCGCCCACCTTGTAAGCCGTGACGCTGTCCCCAAGCGCTGCGATGGTGCCGGAGGCTTCATGCCCCATGACGATAGGAGGGATGCGGCGTCCGGAGCTACCGTCGTAGCCGTGGACATCGCTTCCGCAGATGCCGCAGGCGGCGACGCGCACCAGCACGTCCTCTGCGCCAAGCGCCGGTGTGGGGAGATCGGCGATCTCCAGATGCTTGTATTCCGAGAGTAAAAGAGCCTGCATGGGAGTGAAACCTCGCCAGAACAGGCTACAGGTAGAAGTGATCCGCTGGGAAGGAGGGGGATGCGGCGCAATCTGGCCATGTACTGTCCTGAAAATGCATCCCGGGGCGCTGCGGGCTTATCCTAGATAGATATGATTTTTCTGACACGCAAGGCGGAGTTCTCTTCGTCGCATTTCTATCGAAATCCAGAGTGGAGCGAAGAGGAGAATGTTCGCCGCTTTGGCAAGTGCGCCAATCCACATGGGCATGGACATAACTACACGCTGGAAGTAACGGTGGGCGGCGAGGTAGATCCAGTGACTGGCTTTGTGGTTGATCTGAAGCTGCTGAAGGAGATCCTGGAACGCGAGGTCGTAAGCGTCTATGACCATCGCCACCTGAACTTCGAGGTACCGGAGTTCGCGCATGCTATCCCGACAACGGAGAATATCGCGGTGGCGATCTGGCGGCGGCTCGAAGGAAAGATTCCGAACTCCAGGCTTGAGCGTGTCCGCGTCTACGAGATGCCGGATCTCTTCGCCGATTTTTATGGAGAGAGCGCGTGACGCCGGTTGTACATTTTTCCAGGCGATACCGTTTCTCTGCCTCGCATCGTCTCCACGTGGGCGCCATGAGCGAAGCGGAGAACTACGCTACGTTTGGCAAGTGCAATAACCCCTTCGGTCACGGGCACAACTATGTTCTGGAGGTCGCTGTGGCAGGACCCGTGGACGCGGCGACGGGCATGGTGGTTGACATGGTGGCATTGGACTCGCTCGTGAATGCGCAGATCGTGGAGCGCTTCGACCAGACGCACCTCAACGTGGATCCGCTCTTCGCCGGAGATCTGGTGCCCTCCACGGAGAACTTTGCGATCGAAGTAGAGAAGATGCTGCAAGAGAGCGCTGCTACCTTGGGCGTTCGCCTGGTACGTGTGCGCATGGAAGAGACATCCAATAACTCGTTCGATCTGCTGGCGCGGGAACCAGGTGACCGCGTGGTGTTTTAGGTTTGCATCAAGGAAAGAGACCGGAATGGCAAAGAGTTTGGAACAGGTAACAACGGAAGAACTGTACGGCGAAGTGCTGCGAAGGCTGGGCGAAGATCCGGAGCGGGATGGTCTGTTGAAGACGCCGGAGCGCGTCGTGAAGTCCATGACGTTCTTGACGCAGGGGTACGCAGAAGATCCCACGGAGCTTCTGCGTGGCGCGTTGTTCGATGTGGACTACGACGAGATGGTGATCGTTCGGGATATCGAGTTCTACTCTCTGTGCGAGCACCACATGCTGCCGTTCTTCGGCAAGGCACACGTCGCGTATATCCCGCAGGGCAAGGTCATCGGTTTGAGCAAGGTGGCACGTCTGGTCGATCTCTTCGCGCGTCGCCTGCAGGTGCAGGAGCGCATGACGCGACAGATTGCAGACGCCATCGTGGAAGCCATTGCACCGCAGGGCGTGGGCGTTGTGGTGGAGGCGCAGCATCTCTGCATGATGATGCGCGGCGTCGAGAAGCAGCACAGCATGACTACGACATCGGCGATGTTGGGTGCCTTCAGGAATGCGGCGCAGACGCGGAACGAGTTCCTGTCATTGATTCGCCGACCGAGCGCCCTGTGAACGGTCTGCTGGTGTTAGATAAACCTTCTGGTATGACCTCGCACGATGTGGTCTATGCGGTGCGACGTGCCACGGGCGAAAAGTCGGTGGGTCATCTTGGAACGCTGGACCCGATGGCGACGGGTGTTCTGCCTCTGCTGCTGGGAAAGTGGACACGGCTGGCGCAGTTCTTCTCCGCGGCGGAGAAGGTCTACACGGGAACCATTCGCTTTGGATGGGCGACGGATACGTATGACGCCGAGGGAACGCAGGCGGGGGAGGCCGCTCCACTGACCCTCGGTCTGGCTGAACTGCAGAAGCTCGCGCTGCACTTTGCGGGCGAGATGGAGCAGATGCCTCCTGTGTTTTCGGCAAAGAAGATCGGCGGCGTTCCGGCCTACAAGCTGGCACGCGCAGGTAAAGAAGTTCCAGTGAAGCCCGCACGTATCTTCATCCACTCATTTGTGCTGACCGGGCTTGAGGGAGACGTTGCGAGCTTCGAGATGCATGTCTCGGCTGGCGGCTATGTCCGCTCAGTGGCCCATGAACTCGGCCAGATGGCAGGTTGTGGCGCGCACCTTGCGTCTTTGCGACGCTCGCGCGCGGGAGATTTTTCATTAGAGCAGTCGCTCACCCTGGAACAGATGTCTGCGCTTGCGGGGCGCGGCGAACTCGAGGCTGCGCTGCCGCATCCGCGTACGCTCCTGCAGCAACTACCGTGCGTCACGGCGGATGACGCTGCGGCGGGACGGTTGCGCAATGGCATGTCCGTGAATCTGCCGGAGTTTTCGCAGTCTCCGCTGGTGAAGATCTTTACCGGACCCCGCGATCTGGTGGGCGTCGGAAAGCGAGTGGCTGGAACGCTGGTGCAGCCGTTTGTGAATCTTGCCTAAGGTTTTATTTCTTCAGCAAGGGTTGAATCAGCGAGAAGACATTGTTCGCAACCTGGCGTGCTCCCTGCGCCGTGGGGTGAATCCCATCCTGCTGAATACTGCCCCGTACGCCATAGACGTCCTTGAGGATGAAGGGCAGCAGAGGGACGTGATACTTCGCGGCTGTGAGGTGGTAGGTGTCGTCAAAATCCCTGACGTAGGCCTGTCCATACTGCGGTGGCAGGGTAATACCGGCGAGAACGACTTGTGTGTGCGTCGGGACGAGTTTTGAGGCGATGGCATCGAGGTTTGCACGCGTGCTTGCTATGGGAAGGCCGCGCAGACCGTCGTTTCCGCCAAACTCTACCACCACGATGGCTGGTGCGAGTGTCAGAACGCGATTAATGCGCGCAAGGCCGTCCTTGGTGGTGTCCCCTGAGATGCCGAGATTGACGACGCGATAACGGTATCCGGCGCTGTCGAGCGTGCGTTGCAGTACGGCAGGATAGCTGTCTTCGGAGTCGAGGCCGTAGCCAGCAGTGAGTGAGTCGCCAAAGCAGGCGATTACAGGCAGACTGTCCTTCTGAGCGATAGCACCCTCCCCCGCTGCAGGGTTGGATGCGGCGCGCTGGCGCGCCTGTTGCGCGGCGGCGTTGATGTCGATCTCGACGGCCTTATCTGCTTTGCACCCAATCAGTGTGGCCGCCATCAAAAGAGTGATCACTGCGGCGGTTCGGCGCATCTGTATCATCGTCATCACACTAACTTAGCAAAGTAGAGGGCAAGGGCTTGGCGGACGCAGCGATCGTTGTACGGGGCTTGAAGCGTTCCATTGCCAATGGAACCCGCCAGGTAGAGATCTTACGCGGTATCTCGTTTGAGGTGGAGCGCGGCGAGTTTATGGCCATCATGGGCTCTTCGGGTTCGGGCAAAAGTACGCTGCTTGGACTGCTTGCGGGGCTGGACACGGCGACGAGCGGCGAGGTGGTGCTGAATGGCGTCTCTATTACGAGCCTCGCTGAGGATACGTTGGCTCAGATGCGCGGCAAGCTGATCGGCTTCGTCTTTCAAAGCTATCAACTCATTCCGACTTTGACCGCATTGGAAAATGTTCTTCTGCCATACGAGTTGAACGATTCGATCGGAGGTCTGAGGGCGGGAATCGAGAGAGCAAGCGAGCTTCTGGCGTCGGTCGGTCTGGGCGAGCGTGGAGATCATTATCCGATCCAGCTTTCTGGTGGCGAGCAGCAGAGGGTAGCGCTGGCGAGGGCGTTCATGATGCGTCCACCGATTGTGCTGGCGGATGAGCCGACGGGCAATCTTGATACGGTGAACGGGACGCAGGTGATGCGCCTGCTGGAGACGCTGAATCGCGCCGAAGGAACGACACTTGTTCTCGTCACGCACGATCCTGTTGTGGCGGAGCATGCAGGCCGCGTGATCACGCTGCGCGACGGTGCCATTGTGAGCGACGTGCGTAAGCCGGTGGCAGAGTAATGGCCTCGCTGCGATGGAGCACAGCAGCACGCATTGCAACGCGCGAGCTGCGTTCGTCGAAGGGCAAGTTTCTGTTCGTCGTCTTAAGTGTCGCTGTGGGAGTGGCTGCGCTCACAGGTGTGCGTGGATTCGCAGCATCCTTCAAGCAGACGCTGCTCGTCAGGGCGCGGTCGATCCTGGCAGCCGACCTGGCGGCGCGCATGTTTGCGCAACCTTCGGAGAAGCAGGAGAAGGCTTTGACTGCGCTGTCTTCTGACGGAATCTCTGTGACGCCTGTGACCGAGATGGCCGGTATGGCGACGGCGGCCAACAGCTTCGATCCTCTGCTGGTTGCAGTGAAGGCAGTAGATCCCGCCGCCTATCCTTTCTACGGCAGTGTGGAGCTTCGACCTGCGATGAAGCTGCAGGATGCCATCGCGCATGAAGGCGCTGTGGTGGGCGAAGATCTGCTGATCCGTCTAAAGCTGAAGATAGGCGATTCCATTAGGCTAGGCGACGCTGCGTTTCACGTATCTGCGGTCGTTGTAAGCGAGCCGGACAGGTTGTCCGGATCTTTTGCCGCCGGTCCTCGCGTCCTGATCTCTCAGACAGAACTTGATGAGACGGGGTTGATCTCCGCAGGATCACGCGCGGGGCAGCGGTTTCTCTTCAAGCTGCCTGTCAGAGAAGACAAAGCCGTGGCGAAGTTGAAGGCGCGCGTGGAAGATATTCTTCCCGAAGCGCAGGTCACGGATTATCGCGAGACCAATCCCGGCGTGACGATGGCCCTGGACCGATCGACGTCGCTGCTGAGCCTTGTCGGCCTGGTGGCCCTCGTGCTTGGAGCCGTGGGCGTGGCGATGGCGATGCGGACGCATCTGCTGGAGCGGATGGATTCCATTGCGATCATGAAATCGCTCGGTGCGCAGAGCGGACATGTACTGCGGATTTATTTCCTTGAGACGGCCTTACTCGGTATTGCCGGCGGCATCGCGGGCGTTCTGCTGGGCGTTGGTGTGCAGATGATCATGCCTCTTCTTCTGGTGAAGATGCTGGGCGTCGCACCTGACCTGCATCTCTCCGTTCGTGCGATGCTGGCTGGATTGGCGACGGGCGTTGTGACGACGGTGCTGTTTACGCTGCCGCCTCTGCTCGATATTCGCAAGGTGCGGCCTGCGTTGATCCTCCGTCGCAGCATGGAAGAAGATCCCGAAAGCTGGTGGCGCGGCGGCTTGAAGAAGCTGCGGGCTGCGCCCATGCAGGTGATTGCCGCTCTGGCAATTCTTGCGGGACTTGCGCTTATCGCCACCGTGCTTTCGGATTCACGGCAGGTCGGGATCGTCTTTACCATCGGTCTGGCGGCCGTGCTGCTGGTGTTGATCGTGGCGAGCGCACTTCTGCTTTGGTTGCTGCGTGTCTTTTTGCGAAGTGCGGGAATGAAGCTGCCCCCGGTGATCCGACATGGCCTGGCGAATCTTTACAGGCCGGGCAATCCTTCCGCTTCGTTGTTGGCTGCGCTGGGGCTGGGCGTCATGCTGATCGTCGCCGTGTATCTCGTGCAGAGCGCCTTCGTGCGCGATCTGAAGGTGAGTACACGGCCGGATCTGCCGAATGTCTTTCTCATCGACATCGCCACCAATGAAGTGGAAGGCCTGAGGGCTCTCCTAAAAAAGCAGGTCGGTGTACGAGGTGAGACGGAGCTTGTCCCCGTGGTCTCCTCCCGTATCCTGTCGGTCGATGGTGTAAACGCGGCGGACCTCAAGCTGAAGAACTACCCTAGACGCGCTCTCGCCAGCCTGCAGATTACCTGGAGCGATACGCTTCCCGTGGGAACAACGGTTGTAAAAGGACAGTTCTGGAAGAGCGGCGAAAAGGGGCCTCTGCTGGCCATGGAAGAGGGACGTGCGAAGCGGCTTGGCCTCAAGCTCGGATCACGCATCGTCTTTGGTGTCGGAGATAGCAGCGTGGATGCCACGTTGATTGCCATCGTCAAACCGGACGGTCAACATGCCTTCTCTCGCGCTGATTACATTCTTCCACCAGCGGTGCTGGTGGGCGCGCCTGTGGTCTGGTACGGCGGTGTGCATGTCGACCTGGACAAGGTCGGGGATCTGCAAAGGACGATGTTCGCGAAATACCCCACGGTCACGGTGATCAACGTTGCCCAGGCGCTGGAGAACCTTCGCGGCATTCTGCTACAGGTCACGCTGGTAATTGAATTTCTGGCGGCGTTCTCCATCTTCGCAGGTCTGGTTATTCTGGCGAGCTCGATTGCGGGAACACGCTATCGCAGAATCCGCGAGGTCGTCGTGCTGAAGACGCTCGGCGGAACGCGCAGAAGGATTGCGGCCATCTTCTCTGTCGAGTTTGCCACGCTTGGGCTTGTGGCCGGTACGGTCGGCATCGTCTTCGCCAATCTCGTGGCGCGCGCCATGTTGAAGCAGATGACTCTGCCGTGGGAGTTACCGTGGAGAACATCGCTCGCAGCGCTCGGCCTCACGGCAGTGCTGACCGTCGGAACCGGTTGGGCGGCAAGCTTCCGCGTTCTGGGAAAAAAGCCACTAGAGGTCTTGCGGGAAGAGTAGGGTGGTGCTGAGCCCGAGAGTGCTCGCTATGAGGTCTTCCCAACTGCACGCCCGGGAAACATCTAAAAAGGCGCCGAGCATCACGTCTTTCTATTAAAATGCATTCGTTTTCACGGCGAGAGAGAATCGTGGTGCATGATGATCTCGAGGAGTTGCGCAGAGCACGTCGAGACGGGGAGAAGTTCAGTGGGATCGCTCATTTCAGTTAATGTCGGGCTTCCGAAAGATATCGCGTGGCAAGGGCGGATTGTTCACACTGCTGTCTGGAAGCAGACCGTTCCAGCAAGGGTCATGGCGCGACGTCTCAATCTGGATGGAGATGGGCAAGGAGATCTTGCTGGACATGGCGGAGAACATCGTGCCGTGATGGTCTACCAGCTCGCGTCCTATCGATATTGGGAGAGTTACCTTCAACGGCATGACTTCTCTCATGGCCAGTTTGGAGAGAATCTGACAGTCGATGGCCTGGCTGATGATGAGGTCTGCATAGGAGATCGATATCGGATCGGGGGAGCGTTATTTGAGGTGACTCAACCGCGTGTGACCTGTTATCGCGTTGGAATCCGCATGAACGATTCTCGGATGCCTTCACTTCTCGTTTCTCATCGACGTCCAGGATTTTACTGCCGCGTGATTAAAGAGGGAGAGATCGGTGCGGGTGACGAAATTGTGAAAGTCGTCAGCGGCGCGGAGCAGATGACGGTGGCCCAGATCGACGCTCTGTTGTACTTGCCCGGTCATCCACATAACCAGTTGGCCCGCGCGCTGAATATACCGTCGCTGAGTTCAGGATGGAGAGGCTCCCTGAAGAGCTTGCTGGACGCGAACGAACATGGCGGAAACGCCGGTCTCTCACCTGCGACTTCATCGCCAGCCGCATGGACTGGATTTCGACCGCTGAGGGTCCGCGAGATCCAGCGAGAAAGCGTCGATGTCCTCTCCTTCACCCTTGCGTCAGAAGATCAGACGCCTCTGTCCGCACCACTCGCTGGGCAGTTCCTCGTGTTCAAGCTGGAACCAGAGGGCAGCGAGACTCCTCTTCTGCGGAGCTATTCCATCTCCGGATCGCAGACGGGCGGAACCTATCGAGTAAGTGTGAAGCGCGAGGGATCTGCGAGCAGCTTTTTGCACGAGCATATCCATATCGGGGATCTCCTCCAGGTCAGTGCGCCGAGAGGTACTTTCACTCTTACAAGGAGCAAAGATCCTGTAGTGCTACTGGGTGCGGGCATCGGCGCAACTCCGTTGCTGTCCATGCTTCACGCTCTTAGCGATGACAGGGAGCCTGGCCCGTCAGAGATCTGGTGGTGTTACGGCGCACGCAACGGTCGAGAGCATCCGTTCGCGATCGAAGCACGGAAACTGCGAGAGGGTTTGTCACAGTGCCATTCGCTCGTCGTCTATAGCAAGCCGGAGGAAGGCGACGAACTGGGCAAAGACTACGATATCGCCGGGCATCTCAACGCATCACTTCTAGAGCAACATCATGTTCCGTTGACTGCGGAGTTCTATCTCTGTGGACCGCCGGTTTTCCTGGAAGAGTTGACCGCGGGACTTATGGCCAGAGGTGTTCCCGGCTCCCGCATCCATGCTGAAGCCTTTGGGGCCGGAGCTGCAATCACACCAGGAATTGCAGTTGATTCGGCGCGTCCACCGCATGCGCCTGACCAGAAAGGGACCGGCCCGAGCATCTCTTTTACACGGAGCGGCCTCACCGTTCCCTGGGACAATCGTTTTCCAAACCTTCTCGAGTTCGCCGAGGCATGCGACATCCCCGTTCGATGGTCCTGCAGAGTGGGGGTTTGTCACATGTGCGAGTCCGGGATGATCGACGGTCGTGTTTCATACTCGCCAGATCCCCTCGATAGACCAGCCGAGGGCAATATCCTAATCTGCTGCTCTACTCCACAATCCCAACTCGAACTGGATCTATGACAAAGGGACACTTACTTCGCCTGCCTGAGAGATGACAATGGCCTCAACAGACTCAAGACCAAAATACGGATGGAGTTCGCAATTCCTCGCGGCAGAGAGAAGTGAACGAAAACCTGATAGCCTTTCTGAATCCTAGAGCGCTTTCGGAATGTAGCAATGTTTCAGTTATGGAACTTACTCCCAGGCGTGGATATTCATCCCGCAGATAGCCGAGGAACTCACTCATGAGCAAAGCATCAAGCGAAAAAACCACTTTCGTCAATGTCCTGAGTGGCCTTTCAAAGCTGGACCGGCTTGCCATGGGTGTGCTGCGGTTCTCCCTCGTGCTGGTGCTGGTGTGGATCGGGGGCCTGAAGTTCGTGGACTATGAGGCAGACAGCATCGTTCCCTTGGTCGCAAACAGCCCCATCATGAGCTTTCTCTATCATCACCCCGCGGAATATCGAACACACATGAACAAGGAAGGGGAGCTTAATCCGGATCATAGACAGTGGCACAACGAGAATGGAACTTACTTCTTCTCGCACTGCCTGGGAGCAGTTATCGTGTGCATTGGACTACTCATCGCCCTCTACCCAGTGCGCCCAGAGTTTTCTTTATTAGGAAGTTTCCTGCTTATCCTGATGTCCTGTACGACGTTGTCGTTTCTCATCACCACACCGGAGGCGTGGGTTCCCGCCCTGGGAGATGCCAATCATGGATTTCCGTATCTCTCAGGAGTTGGCCGCCTGGTCGTTAAGGATTTCATCATGCTTTCTGCGGCAGGGGTGACGCTTGTAGACTCTGCCAAGGCCATCCTGAGGCGAAGGACATAAGATTCAAGTGACCGCATTCATTCAGCAGTCAATCAGACTGCCTTTTGGTGTCATACGAGAGTTCATCTCTGTGTCCGCCATCGGCTGGCGCGGACGCAGGCCATTGCTCGCATTCCTTCGCGGGCGAAAACCAGAACGCAACTGAGAAACTCCAGTTGTGAATCCTTGGAGAAAAAGGCACCGTGTTGATCGAATAAACGAACGCATGGCTCTTCAAATCCCAGGATTCATATTATTTTCAAAAAAAACGCCGAAGCCAGGGAATAAATTCGATCGAGTAACAGTCTTCACTGTTACAGAGGCAACAGATGAATTTCTGAGTCACATCCCTGGGGCGTGTAGCGTCTACACGCACATGAAAAACTCTCTCAGGTAAATCTGGAGCTTGGCTCCGGAAGATTCCCATCGGGGGCGAAGCCGAAGTGGCCCATCAGAGGTCCAGGGACGATGTGCGCCTTCGATACACCGGGTTCGCTCGGTTGAGGTTCAGATGATGCCCGAAGCCGCAGAAGAAGCGGCTTGGATACTTTGACTACGTTTCACCAAATGAAAGGAAGCACCTCTTGAAGGCTCGGTTTGGCACTTTCAGGTTTTCGATTTTTTTACTTTGCCTTGTCGCAGTACACGCACACTCGCAGGACGTTACGATGTGGAAGGTGGACCCACAGCATACGGGTCTGAACTCCCAGGAGACGCAGCTGACCCCGGCGCTCGTCGGTGACGCAACAAAGTTCGCGCCTGTGTTCTATCAAAAACTGGATGGGCAGGTCTACGGTGCGCCCCTCTTTATGAGTGCCACGACGCTGAATAAACTGCCGGGAAGCTTTCCAGATGGGAAGTCGCACAACGTCGTTTATGTGGTTACACAGCACGATAGCGTGTACGCCTTCGATGGCGACGCGGGCTTCGCTCTCGGCAGCACCTCTGGTGACGCTTCCACAACACTGTGGCATACCAGCTTTTTAGTGCCCAACGCTCAGCTAGGCACACCGACGTCGGTACCCTCTTCGGATGCGGCGGGAAGCGATATCAGTCCGGAGTTTGGCATCAGTACGACGCCGGTGATCGATCCCGTATCGGGTACTCTCTTTGTGGTTTCGTTGCTCAAATTTCCAGGACAGCCGCTGAACAATCTTTATCGGCAGGAGCTTCATGCGCTTGATTTGAAGACGGGTCTGGACAAGGTTCCGCCGTTTGTACTTGACGCAAACCTGACCTTCGCGGGTTTCGCCAGCACGGTGACAAATGGCAATGATCAGGATCCGGTAACAGCGCCGACAGGTCAGATCCCGTTTTCGCCTCTGCATGAGCATCTGCGAGGCGCTATGACCTTCGATCCGAAGAACAATATTGTCTATCTGGCGTACGCCTCCCATAGCGATGAAATGCGCTACTACGGCCTGGTGCTCGGCTTCGATGGCTCCTCACTTAAGCTTACCCATAGCTTTGTGACTACTCCGAACGGAGCGACCTCTCTTGGAGGCGGGCACATGGGGGGTGGCTTTGGAGGAATCTGGCAAGGAGGATCGTCCGTAGCCCTGGACGAAAATCAGAACGTCATCTTCGTTACAGGTAACGGTCCCTTTGATCAGGATCCAGGCACCGGATCGATGGACTGGGGTGAGAGTGCGCTGAAGTTGCCAGCAGCCATGGATGGTCAACAGCAGTTCCATCTCACGATGGAAGATACAAGCTCCTTCTTCACCCCCTTCAACTGGGCCATCCTGAACTCGGGCGGCGGTACCATCCCCGGCGACTCCGATCTTGGCGCAGGCGGCGCTCTGCTCTTGCCTGCGCAGCAGGGCCAACATCCTCACATGATGATGTTCGGCGGCAAGGCAGGTACCTGGTACCTCGTAGACCGGGATGTTCTTGGTGGCCTGACGACGGACGACTCGCAGGTCATCCAGGAAATCGCGGAGCCACGCGCTCCCCAGCTGACCCTTACGCCAAGTTACTTCAATGGGGCCGTGTATTATGCCTCGAGCGGTAGCCCTATGGAGCGGCGCAAGCTGGTCTTCGATGCTGTAGATAACGTGATGAAGCTGGAGACGACACCGACGGTCGGAACCGGAGGTAACATCAATGCAAAAGGCTCGTCTCCATTTATTACTGCGAACGGTACGTCGAACGGTATCGTATGGGGCATAGATGGAAATTTGAAAGCTTACGATGCAAATAGCATGCAGTTAATCTCCGCCGCCTTCAATGGAGACATCTCTGCTCCGGATGGTTCCGGACGTTGCCAAACGACTAAATTCAACACTCTGGCTGTAGCGAATGGACATGCATATTACACCTGCTTTTCTGGCGTGAGTCAGGGATTTCTCATGGTTGCAGGTCTGAAGGGCGTGGCGGCGATTACACCCTCCGCACCTACTGCACTTTCGGCAGAGGCAGTATCTTCCACGGCTATCAATCTAAGTTGGACGAACAACGCGACCACGGATCCTTCGTTAGCAGGCTTCCATGTGTCTCGCTCAACCAGCCTCGCTACCGTATCGGACCCGGCATCGAGGCTGAATGTGGTCGCCTCAGGCACAACATTTACAGATTCGACCGCCGCGCCAAATACGCAATACTTTTACCAGGTCACTGCGTTTAATAGCGCAGGTGACTCCGCTTCAAGCAATACCGTTTCGGTCACGACCTTTCCGAGTTACACGCAGTTCGGGCTGATCGGATTCTGGCCCATGGAAGATGGCACAGGCAGCACGGTGGGCGATGCGAGCGGCAACGGTCACGATGGTTCTCTGCCAATAGGCGGAGAGGCGTTATTCGACAATGGCTACATCAATGGCGGAGTGGCTTTCCACGGCACGAAGATCTCCGACAACATCACGGTTCCGGATAGTCCCGATCTTGACTTCGCCGCAACCCAAAGCTTTACTCTCGCAACCTGGGTCAAGGTGGATGCTCTGACCGGCGTGGAGCAGCCCATTGTTCTCAAGTCGGCAAACGACGGCAATGTGTATGGTTTGCTTGTTAATGGAAATAATCAATTTGCCATGCGTGGTCCGTCAGGCGATGTCGCGGGCTCAGTTGTGACTCAGGCTGTCTGGGCACACGTGGCCATGGTGCAGGATGGAGTGGCTGGCACCCGCACCCTATACGTCAACGGCACAGCGGTGGCGCAGGGTCCTGCGCAGCCCGCGAATGGTACCGGAGCTCTTGAGTGGGGAGAAGAAGATCTTCCCGCGGGAAGCAACCAGGTGCAGTTTGGTTTTCAGGGCGTGATCGACGAGACGCGTTTGTATAATCGTGCACTCGCCGCATCTGAAATCTTAGATCTGCTTCCCGTAACACTGTTGGATGCCAGCTCCGTTCTATCGCCCAACACTCCGGATCAGTTAGGCACAACCTTGTTCCCAAGTAAGTTTCCGGTAAGCGAGGCTCGAATCAGCAGTACAGCGGGAAGCTATACGGTTGTTGCACACTTTGCAAAGGCGGTAACTGGCATCTCTCCCACGCTGACCCAGCAGAGCGGTGCGCAGGTTCAAGGAGTGGTAGGCACACCTACTTATGATTCAACTCGGACGAGCGTTTCGATTCCGTTGACAGGAGTTGCGAACAGTCAGCAGCTGAATCTCCATCTGTCTGGAATACTGGCGGCCGATCAAACATCCGTTGTTGCGGGAACCGCAGACATCGCGTTCCACGTTTTTGCGGGCGACGTGAATGGCGACGGAGTCGTCGATAACAACGACCTGTCGCTGGAGAGCACCAGCATCACCAATGCTTCCGTTCTGCCGGGCAATGCGTCATTTGACATCAACGGCGACGGCCTGCTGAACAGTGCTGACGTAGCGCTTCTTTCGGCCCAGACGCCAGGGGGACAGACTGTACCTGCGGCCCCTGCGAACCTCACAGCGACGGTCGGCACTTCCGGCGTTACGCTGAGCTGGAGTCCGAGCACGAATGCGATCTCATACACCTTGTTTCGGGGCACCGCCACTGGAGCCGAAACGCAACTGATACAAAACCTGACGGGCACCCAGTTTACGGATAACAACGTGATCCCGGGTACGACCTACTTCTACAAAGTGGAGGCCGTAAACGGTGCTGGGCCATCCTCACTCTCAAACGAAGCACAGGCAGTGGTACCAGGCAGCAGCCAGCCGACTGGTGACGCAGTCGTGCAGATTGATTCTGGCAGCACCACTGCTGTTGGCTCGTTCGTAGCCGACGAGTTCGTGAGTGGTGGCAATACCACACCAAACGTAGGTGTAACCATTGACACCTCCAAGGGACAAAACCTGGCGCCAATGGCGGTTTACCAGACCAATCGATTTGGCAACTTTACTTACACCATTCCAAATCTTTCCTCGGGTACGGCTTACATCCTCAGGCTCCACTTCGCGGAGACTTTCTGGACCGCGGCTAACTCGCGCTTGTTCAACATCCTGGTGAACGGGCAAACCGTACAATCCAACCTTGATATCTTCGCTGCATCAGGCGGAAAAGATGTCGCGATATCCATTGACTATCCTGTAACGGCACAGAATGGCCAGGTTGCGATCACCTTCCAGACTGTGAAGGATAACTCGCTGGTCAGTGGTGTGGAGTTACTCAACACTGCTACGCAGGTTCCGGCGACCACTGTATATCAGGTCGACACGGGCAGCGTTGTCCCGGTTAGTGGTTTTTCCATGGACAACTCCTTCTCTGGCGGAAATACTTCTCAGACCAATGACACGATCACTACATCGGGAGTAAAAAACGCTGCACCCGCCGCCGTCTACCAGACCAACCGCTTCGGCACTTCAACTTACACATTCACGGGTCTTGTGACTGGCAGCCAGTACACCATCCGCTCGCACTTCGCGGAAACATTCTGGACTACGCCCGGCGCACGTCTCTTCAATATCCTGATCAACGGACAGGTAGCGCAGTCGAACTTTGACATCTTCGCTACTGCCGGTGGAAAGGATATGGCGACGACGCTGGATCTACCGGCTACAGCACAGAACGGACAGATCACGGTGCAGTATCAGACAGTAAAAGACAATGCACTGGTGAGCGGCATTGAGGTGATCGGTAATGGAAGTATGATGCCGCCACCAAATGCACCCACCTCTCTGCATGCGGCGGCTGGTATCAGTCAGGTTTCACTTACCTGGGCTCCAGCGACAAGCGGTACTTACAACGTCTTCCGGGGCAATGCAACAGGAGCCGAGGCAACTACGCCAGTCGCTTCTGGACTAACTGGTACAACTTTTATTGACAAGAATTTACCCAACGGGCAACCGCTCTTTTATACCGTCCAAACCGTCAGCACCACGGGAACGTCCTCTGCTTCGAATGAAGTAAGCACAACTCCCGGAGTTGCACCGACAGGCGTGGCGGTATACCAGATCGCCTCTGGAAGCGCGGCGGCGATCGCCCCATTCCAGGCGGATGCATTCTTCGCCGGGGGCGCTGCCTCCGCTGGTGCGGGTACCGCGGATCTGTCTGCAACCATCAGTCCAGCTCCGGCACAGGTCTACCAGCAGGAGCGTTCTGGAGGCACCATCACCTACACGCTTCCGAACCTCGTGATCGGAACCAACTACAAGTTGCGTCTCCATTTCAACGAGTTCTTCTGGAAGCAGGCTGGTCAACGTGTCTTCAACGTCATCGTCAATGGCGAAGTTGTTCTACCGAACTTCGACATCGTTGCAGCGGCAGGTGCGCCGGAGACCGCTATTGTTGAGGAGTTCAACGTACAGCCCGACCAGAGCGGAAACGTGACCATCACACTCTCGGGAGCGACGGCGGATCAACCAAAGATCACTGCGCTCGAACTCTATCGCTAATCACTTCCGGAGCAGGGAGCATCTGGCCTGCTCCGGGTAGTTTCATGGAACGCCCGCGAGACTGCGGGCGTTCTCCGTATCTCTGTAAGCTGTGCTGCACATTGGAAGAGCGCCTAGAGCGCCGCAGCAGGCATAGCTATCCGTAAGGACATTCATGAAAAGACATTCTCTGTTCGCTCCCGTCTGCACGCCGCGCTCTCTCACCCGTTCAGCCATAGCCTCTCTCATTGCGTTTGTGTTCGGTGTGTCTCAGGCTTTGACCCAGGAACCTCCGTCGGTCGGATCCACATCTCCCTCCTCAATCGCGGCCAATCTGCCTTCTCCTGTCAGCAGCTCAAATCTCGCGCCTGCTGCGTATATCCACTATCTGCTGGCACTGAGGTTCGCAACGGACGGGATCAAGCATGAAGCTCTGAGGGAAGCTGCTGCGAGCCTTCGCGTACAGCGTGAACAAAATCCAGCAGCCGCCCTCGCATTTCAACTTATCGCCGAACAGCGGCAGAATGTACACGTCAGGCTATGTTGCACGTCTGCGAGTATCCTCTTCGCCCGATACAGCGTGGACGGCTCCCGAATTATGACCGTACTCGACGATAAGACGATAAGTGTCTGGGATGCGCATACAGGGAAGCAAACTGCCGGGCCGATGCAGCACGAAGCAGATATCCTTGGAGCAGACTGGAGCACCGACGGACGCCGCATCGTTACCAGCTCTCGCGATGCCAGCGTCCATCTATGGGACGCATCCACCGGTCAACTCGTACGTGCTTCCTTCCGCACAGCGAAGCCTCTTTCCCGCATTGCGCTTAGCCCGGATGGCAGACGAGTCCTAGGCAGTGCAGGAGGCGAAGTTTATCTGCTGAACGCTATAACCGGGGAGGCTCTTTTGCCCATGCCCAGATACCACGACGACATCAATGCCATTGCGTGGAGCAACGATGGAAAGTACGCGCTTATCGGTACGGACGATGACTTCGCTGAGCTTATCAATCCAATTACGGGTAAACGTCAACATCGTCTGGCGCACGGTAATGCGGTCTTCAGCGCCGTCTTTAGCTCAGATAACCGGTTCGTACTGACTGGTTCTGAAGATCACACAGCAAAGATCTGGGATGCGAGCAGCGGTATGCAACAGAGCCCCAATCTGACGCAGACTGCCTCGATTGTCGATGCGGTCTTCAGTCCGGACGCAACGCACGTGCTAACGATGTCCTACGATCACACGGCACGGGTGTGGGATGCACGCACCGGCCACGCGCTTACGCCTTCACTGCAACACAGTGCGCCCCTCATGGATGGAGGCTTCAGCGCGGACGCTTCACTCGTCTTTACACGCGGGCGCGATCAGTCAATTCGCGTATGGAGCGCTGTAACGGGTGAAGAGATGATGTTACCCATTCAATGCAGCAGCGGTGTAAATGGTGCCGAGTTCAGTCCTACGGATCCGTCTCTGCTGGTCACTAACGGGAACAGCGCCGAGATTCTGGATATGCCTCCAAGTGACGTTGCGCCGCTCTGGCTTGCAGATCTGGCAGAGTTCACGGCAAGCCGTTCACGTCTTTCACAGATCGCTCCACCCGATCCCTCCAGGGTTGAAAAACTGCGCGCCGACCTGCTTGCGTCAAAGGCGGACGATGCGTGGACGCGGTTCGGCAGATGGTATTTTTCGCCACCGGATCAACGGGCAGTGTCACCCTGGAGCAAGCTCTCGCTGCAGCAGTATGTCGACCAACTTCTCGCATTGAATACAAAGGAATCGCTGAACTACGCCCGACAGCTTACCTTCGATCACCCCGCATGGGCGTTGAAGATCGATGCCGCACAAAAGGCTCTTCTTTCCAAGACATCTCAGCAAAAGGCAAAAGGCGAGCCTTCTGGTGGTGTCAATTGAAACGAAATCGTATCAGGGCCTGCTCTCCGAAGCCATTCAGTGAGGTCTGGGCGTCGTCTGCGACGATCCGTGTTTGAGGGGACCTGCAAGAAGAGACTTTGCTGCGATATCCGCCATGATCTTATATCCGAGCGGAGAAGGGTGGAGATGATCGCCCGAGTCATAGATTGGATTCAGACGTTGCCGATCGCTGTGATCCGCCAGAGCGGTTGCGAAGTCGACAGTGCTGTCAAAGGTTCCGCTCTTCAGGATCCATCGGTTTAGGCTTTGACGGTCCTCTTCATTCATACGATCCGGATGATAGTAAGCGGAGCCACCGTAGGGTGTGATCGTTCCACCGATGACAGAGATGCCTGCCGCATGCGCTCGAAGGACGATCTGGCGGAAGGCGCCTTTAAGTCGCTCGACGAGGCGTGTATGTTCGGCGAGACTGATTTGATTCATTCGAGTGGATGTACCGAGATCGTTGACTCCTTCGAGGACGATCAGATACTTCACTCCGGGTTGAGCCAGTACATCCCGGTCGAACCGAGCGAGAGCGTTAGGTCCTAAACCATCGTCAAGGATTCGGTTACCACCGATCCCCTGATTGAGTATGCCGACTGCGTGTCCTCGCGCAAGCACCCTGCCCGAGAGCAGGTCCGGCCAACGGTCGTTGCCGTTTGTCGTGGAACCTCGTCCGTCGGTGATGGAATCTCCAAGGGTCACGACTGCAAATGATTCGCGATCAGCGGCAACATCGACGCCTGATATCTGAAACCAATGTTCGAAGGTGGTGGCACCGGGCAGGTCGACTGCTGCCGGGGTGGCGTGAGCGAGGTAAGAGGTGGCCCGTGAGCCACTATGGGTCGTCTGGCCAACGGGTGCATCGCCGTACTGGAGTGTGATGGCAAGGTCTGAGTCCGGCTCGATCCGGAATGAGATTGGATCACTTAGATACTCCGCACCTGCAGGAATCCAGATGCCGGGACTTCCGTTGAAGAGGACGAGGGTATCCGAGGCCGGGCGGATACTTCCACGGTGCGAGGTGTCCGGTAGCGCCAGATGGGTAGCAAGGATATGCAGTGGCCGTGTGCCGAATGCATTGGAGAGATGGAGCCTGAGCTTGCTTCCTCCGAGGGATACATGGATGATCTGCCGAAGAGTAGCGTCTTTCAGGTCTTCTGTAGTGGGAGGCGTTGAGTCCTCTACAGGTTGTTGCGACGCAGCCCATGTACCGACCCAATGTTCTCTTGCCGTCGATTGTGCAGAGAGGGGAAGGGATAAGAGGACGACGTGGGCGGCGAGGAGGAGATGCTGGATCTTCATGGCTGCTTGAATACCTTGCATAGATAGAGCGGGGAGGCCGATCGGCCTCCCCGAGTTGGGTGTAAGTTATGCGGTGTAGATGCTGCGCATGAGCAGGTTTTCGTACTGCTCCTGCTTCCCGGAACGTGGCTGAGGATCGATGTTCTCCTTCAAAGCATTCGCAGCAATCTCTTCCAGAGAAAGCTTTCCAGAGAGCATTGCCTGTGCATCGGGAGAGTTCCAGCCGGCGTAGCGTTCGCTTACTAGGGCATCGAGTTTCCCTTCTTCGATAATTTTTGCGGCCTTGAGGAACGCATGCGCACAGATGTCTGCGCCACCGACGTGAGCATGAACCATATCCTCTGCAGTGAAGCTCTGGCGGCGAACCTTCGCATCGAAGTTGCATCCGCCCTGTCCGAGTCCACCTGCCTTGATGACGTGGAACATCGAGAGTGTCATGGTCCAGAGTTCGTTCGGGAACTGATCTGTATCCCAACCAAGAAGAGCGTCTCCGCGATTGATGTCGAGTGAACCGAGGATTCCGAGGCTGCCTGCGGTGGCGATCTCATGTTCGAAGCTATGACCGGCGAGCAGGGCGTGATTCGCTTCGAGATTGACCTTCACTTCCTTCTCCAGGCCATATCGTTTGAGAAATCCGTAGACGGTCGCTGCGTCGAAGTCGTACTGGTGAGCAGTCGGTTCTTTGGGCTTGGGCTCGATTAGGATCTGGCCTGTGAAACCGGATTTATGTTTGTAGTCAACAACGAGGGAGAGGAAGCGGCCCATCTGGTCGAGTTCGTGACCCATGTTGGTGTTGAGAAGGGTTTCGTATCCCTCACGTCCGCCCCATAGAACATAGTTGGATCCGCCGAGTTGCCGCGTTACATCCATACAGCTCTTGACGGTGGCGGCGCACCAGGCGAATACCTGCGGGTCGGGATTGGTGGAAGCACCGGCCATGAAGCGCGGGTGGGAGAAGAGGTTTGCCGTACCCCAGAGGAGCTTTGTTTTGTAAGTCTCCATCTTTTTCGCGAGGTATTCGGCGATAGTTTCGAAGTTGTGAATAGATTCAGCGAGAGTCGCACCCTCGGGGGCGATGTCGCGGTCGTGGAAACAGAAGAAAGGAAGATCCAGTACACGGAAGAGCTCGAAGGCGGCGTCGGCTTTTTCTCGCGCGGCCTGCATGGGATCCGATGTGGCGGCCCAGGGGCGATGAATGGTTGGACCACCGAAGGGGTCACTCCCTGTCATCGCGAGTGAGTGCCAGTATGCCACGGCAAAGCGAAGGTGGTCTTTGAGGGGTTTGCCCATGACGATTTTTTCGGCGTCATAGAACTGGTATGAAAGAGGGTTGGATGAGCCGGGGCCTTCGTATTTAACGGTGTCGAAGCTGCTGAAGATTGTTTCTGACATTTGGATCTCCTTGGAGGGTTCAAATCTGTCGAGCTGTTACCAATCAGTGAGCGTTCCATCCATCTGTCTTGCGACGGGAAGGTAAGCGCGTTGATAGGGAAGGGTTGCGGCCAGGGCTTCGTCCATCTCTACACCGAGGCCGGGCGCATCGCCGGGATGCATGTATCCGTCGGCGAAGGTATAGGCGTGGGGAAAGACGGAGTCGGTGAGCGCCGTGTGCGGCATGTGCTCCTGGATTCCGAAGTTGTGGATGGCCAGGCCGAAGTGCAGGGCGGCGGCCATGGTGATGGGCGAGAGGTCGGTAGCGCCGTGGAATCCCGTTTTAACGTGATAGACAGAGGCGAAGTCGGCCGCTTTCTTTAGCGCGGTGATGCCGCCTCCGTGGACGATGGTCATACGCAGATAATCGATCCATTGGTTCCGGATGAGGTCGTGGGCATCGTGGAAGGAATTGAAGACTTCGCCGGTTGCGATGGGTGTTGTGGTGTGTTGACGGATGAGAGCGAAGCCTTCCTGAAGCTCGGCGGGGACGGGATCCTCCATCCAGAAGAGGTCGTAGGGTTCCAACGATTTGCCGAGGCGGGCTGCCTGGATCGGTGTGAGGCGATGATGTACATCGTGCAGGAGGTGGATCTCCTCTCCTGCCGCGGACCGCACCGCTTCGAAGAGCCTGGGTGCGAAGCGCAGGTACTTCTCGGTGGACCAAAGGCTCTCCGTTGGCAGACCACGTTCGGCAGGCTCATACGGCTTTCCTGCCTTGGGTACACCGTAGCTTGAAGAGACGCCGGGAACACCTGCCTGGGCGCGGATGGCGAGATAGCCGAGGTCGATGTGTTGCTGTATGGAGTCGATGGCTTCCGGGATGTCTGAGCCGTTGGCGTGGGCGTAGACCAGGCAGCCGTGGCGCGACGCTCCACCGAGAAGGTTGTAGACGGGGGTGTTGAGTGCTTTGCCTTTGATGTCCCAGAGAGCCACGTCAACTGCCGCGATAGCGCTCATGGTGACCGGACCCCGACGCCAGTAGGCCCCGCGATAGAGATACTGCCAGATGTCTTCGATCGCGAAAGGATCGCGGCCGACGAGGCAGGGGATGACGTGTTCAGTCAGATACGAGGCGACGGCGAGTTCGCGGCCGTTGAGAGTGCCATCGCCAAGGCCGTAGATGCCTTCGTCCGTGTCGATGCGGAGCGTGGTGAAGTTGCGATCCGGGGAGGTGACGATCACGCGTGCGCCTGTGATTTTCATGGCTCTGTCGGTCCTTTGGTTATTGGGGTGTGATCGCGCCGCTGGGGCCGAACTCGATGTAATCGACAGGGGCCAGTTCGCGACGATCGGTTGAGGCATGGGCGGAGGATGTGCCTGCGGGGTCCTCGCTGGAGGTTTCGTGAACGTTAAGATCGGGGACGCCGATGAGTTCGAGGGTATCGCCATGATGAAGCGGCACAGAGCGAATGGTGTACCGCGTGGCGGTCTGGCCATCGAGCTCGGTGCGGACTACCGCGGGGGGCAGGATGGCGTCGGCAGCCCAGAATGCGATCGGTTTGCCATTCAGCTTCAACGTATAGCGTGAGATGCCGGTACGGAGATCGAAGTACTGTACGGCGATGTTATACGTTCCGTCATTTTGCCGGATAGATGTGCGTAACGAGCAGCCAGAGGCGATGGGGCAGACGACGGCTTTTCCGTTCGAGGCCGTTTCGAAGGGCTTTATATCAACCTGCTCATATCCGGTGGCATCCATGGCTTCTGCTTCATATCGATTGGGATCATGGGACACACGTCCCTGATCATCGGCAATGCCAGAGATGCGCAGAAACCAGATATTGATCGCGTCGCGCCAGAGGAGGGCGTGTCCGGCTTGAAAGACAAGGAGATCATGAACTGTGGAGAAGCGTTCGGGATCGATCTTTGCTTGTAACGACTCCCAGTCGGCGACATACTGCGCTGCACGAGCCGCGCTCGCGTAGTGCGCGTCGTACACGCTTTGCACGAGGGTCTTTCCAGAGTGCAGACGATAGGTGTACGGGACATGGTGGAAGAAGAGTAGGAGATCGTCAGGGCAGGCAGACAAAGTTTCAAACTTCGCTGCGAACTCAGGAGAGTACTGACCGATGAAGCCCGTTCCGGAGGCGTTCGTGCGGTCCATTCCGACGCCGTCTTTCTCTCCGCGGAACCATTGTCCCCAGCCGTTTCGCTCGGCACTTTCGATCCCGGGGCCGAAGTGGACGCCAAGGATGTTGGTGAGCGTTCCCATGCCGTTGGGGCCCGTGTAGCCCTCATAGGTACGCCAGCTATCGGACAACATCGAAGTGACGGTGTGAACGACCTGTGGATCATCTCCCCAGGTAAGGCGGGTCCAGGTGTCGAGAGTCCCGTCCAGTGGCTGGAACGGGTGCCACGCGAGCTTACCGAAGCCGAAGAGATTGGCCATGGCCATGGGGTGGTGCAACCAGTTGGCGTCAGAGCCGGCGTTGACTACGGAGACGAATCCACCGTAGTGCTGGCCAAAGCGGCGACCGGTGACGATGTCGGCCACAGTGGAGGGTTTGCCTTCGACACGCAGGTCCGTGTCCAGAACCCACTTCCACATGGTGGGAAGGAAGACCATGTGGCGCTGCTGACCTGTGTACTCCTGTGCTGTCTGTAGTTCTATGGCCTGTGCGGTCTGGTGAAGAGCTCCGAACAAAGGACTGACGGGTTCGCGGGCCTGGAAGTCGATGGGGCCATGCTTGATCTGAACGATGACATTCGGTTCGAATGTACCGTCGAACTTTGCGAAGTTATCGTAGCCGGCGCGGGCACGATCGGCTTTCCTGTCCTGCCAGTCCAGATGGTGGTTATAGACGAAGCCGCGATATAGGACGACGCCTCCGTGCGGCCGCAGAGCGCGGGCGAGGACGTTTGCAGCGTCAGCGGGGGAGCGTCCATATTGAGAGGGACCTGCTCGTCCTTCCGAGTCAGCTTTGACTGTGAAGCCAGCAAAGTCGGGGATATCGCGGTAGATGTCGTCGATCTTCTTCTTCCACCAGGCGATTACGCCGGGATCGAGAGGATCGAAGGTCTCGAGCCCACCGACTGTCTTCGGGCTGGACAGATCCACGGAGAGGGCAAGGCGCACACCCCAGGGACGGAAGGCTCTCGCAAGGCGAGCGAACTCCTGAAGATGCTCGGGGGTTAAGAGATCCAGATCTGCATTGACGTTATTTACGTTGCAGCCGTTGATTCCGACGGATGCAAGAAGACGGGCATAGGCGCTGGCCCGTGTGAGATCGCTTAGAACGTGTCCGTTAGCAAAGAAGAACGACCTCCCCGCGTAACCGCGCTCGATCGTTCCGTTCATGTTGTCCCATTCATCGGTCCAACGGATCGGAGCATCGGGTGCATCTGCGATGGAGATGTCCTTTCCCGTTTCGATGCGTTCAAGCAGCCGGAAGACGGCGAAGACTGCAGCGGACGGAGATGCCGCCGCGATGAGGACGTACGGTTTGCCGTGGTACACGATGCGCTCGACACGAAAACTCTCTGTTCCCGGCGGAAGAGAGATCGGGCGACCGAGGGCGCGGTCCACGTCGGCCTTGGTTCCAAGGAGGATAGAGGGGACATTTTTCCAGCCCTGTTCTATGGAGACTGCAGAGCCCTCAATCTTGGTGAGGCCGTACGTGAGTTCTTTTGCTGCATTGGCCGTGACGGCATCGTGCGAGAGCAGAACGACGCGCGTGGGGAGAGAGGGACGTTCATGCGCAGGCAAGGCACGGTAGCGGAGCCAGGCCTCGGAACCATCTTCTCCACGCATGGTGGCAGAGGCACAGAGCAGAGCGCCAAGAAGCAGGAGCAAAGTAGATCTCTTCCTCCTGTTCCCGCCTGCGTATAAGCCCGCTTCCGCGCTGGAAGATATGAATGCTTTCATGCTTTCACCGGGGCAGCTCGTAGTTGCCGACAACGCGGAAGTTCACTACGTGCGGAGAGGCAGGTGCGTTGGGGTCACCGGGCTGGGCGCCTCCTATACTCAGTTTGTAGTCACCCTCCTGCACTGCGCGCACACCGTTGGCATCAACCTCAGAGATCCATCGGGGATCGAATTCAAGATGAATGTGGCGTGTCTCGCCCGCGTTGAGATGAACACGCCGAAAGGCTGCGAGATGCAGCTTAGGTGAGAGGCCGTTGTTCCCGCTTGCTGGCGGAAGCAGGTATGCCTGCACCACTTCATCACCGGCAACCCCACCTGTATTCTGCACGTCAACATCGGCAAAAAGTTTGTCGCCAGCTTTTAGCTCTTCTGTGGAGAGCCTGGGGGCGGAGTAAGTGAACTTTGAGTAACTGAGTCCATAGCCGAAGCGATAGAGAGGCTCACCGTTGAAGTAGCGGTAGGTGCGATTCTTCATGGAATAGTCGGTGAAGGGCGGGAGATCTTCCAGAGAGGCGTAGAACGTGACCGGCAAACGGCCCGCCGGATTGTTCTGACCGAGCAAAGTCTCCGCGATTGCTTTTCCACCGAACTCGCCTGGATACCAGGCTTCAAGAACAGCATTTGCATGCTTCTCCGGCCACGTGAGAGCCAGGGCCGACCCGTTCATTGCGACGACGATGAGCGGCTTTTTTGAAGCGGCGATGGATTCGAGCATAGCGCGCTGTGAAGCGGGGAGGTTTATGTCTGTACGGTCTCCACCGGAGAATCCCTCTACGTGAATCGGCATCTCCTCGCCTTCGAGTTCAGGCGAAAGTCCAACCATGGCGATGACCAGGTCTGCTTTGCTTGCAATCGCGGAAGCCTCCGCCTGCAGGATGCCTGCCGGAGGCACCCATTCCAAGGTGAGTCCACCGCCAAAGAGTGGGGCATCGTGCCGGTATGTGATTTCGATGGGATGTTCGCTAACGTCATCGAAGGAAACTTCGAAGCGAGGTGTGACGCTGGAGCGGAACTCTTTCTGTTCGTTGTGAAACTCGCTTACAACTTTCCCGTCGACCTTGATGGTGAACTGCTCGCGATCGTTGCATGGATAGCAGTGCGCAAGCCGAACGGAGAAGTTGTACTTACCCTTTTGAGGTGGAGCGATGACGCCAGTCCAGCGAGTCGCGAAGCGTTCCTGACTGAGGCCCTCGACAGGCGCTGCGGAGTTCCAGTCAAAGTCAATCTCGTGATCGAGCCGCGTCGCAACCGGCCTGCCGGATAGCTCCGTATTGGCGAAGTATTCGCCTTTGAGGCCCGTCTCGCTTGATCCGGCCTTGGGATGGAGCATCGTACGCGGGACAGGGAGGGCGACCCCGTCGGCATAGGGTGCGCCCTGAGCGTACAGAATGCGGCTGCCCGGAAACGCGCTGCGGAGTGAATCGACCGCAAGAGAGGGGTTCTTAGGAACGGCGTTGTAATTTCCTTCGAGGGCCGAAAGAGAGGCCGCATTCGGACCGATGATGGCGATGGTTTTATACTTGCCCGGGGCCAGGGGAAGGATGCCATCATTCTTCAACAAGACCATTGCCTCTTCACTGGACTTGAGAGAGAGAGCGAGGTGGGCCGGAGAGCGATCCGCAGAGAAGGGGATTGTGTCGTACGGATCTGACCCTGGCTTATCGAACAAACCAAGACGCATGCGCGCTTCGAAGAGGCGGATGACGGAACGGTCGAGGTCGGACTCCTTGAGGAGACCTTGTTGGATCGCGAGGGGCAGTGTCTTGTAGGTGCTGCCGCAGTTTGTGTCGGTTCCGGCGAGGATCCCCGTGGCGGATGCGGCTGCAGCGGAGGGAGAGTAGTGGTGCGCCTTCGCCTCAAAAAAATCATCCACTGCTCCGCAGTCGCTGGTTACGAAGCCTTGGAACTTCCAGTCCTCGCGAAGAACGGTCTTTAAGAGCAAGTCGCTTGCGCATGCTGGCTCCCCATCCACAGCGTTGTAGGCGCACATGATGGAGTCTGCCTTCGCTTCGACAATGGTCTTGCGGAAGGCAGGAAGATAGGTCTCCCAGAGGTCATGTCGACTCGGAGTGACGTTGAAGCGGTGGCGGTCATTCTCAGGGCCGGAGTGAACAGCAAAGTGCTTGGGCGTTGCGATGGCTCGGAAGTAGTTGGGATCATCCCCTTGGAGACCCTTGACGAAGCGGTCGCCGAGAGTGGCCGTGAGAAACGGATCTTCGCCGTAGGTCTCCTGCCCGCGGCCCCAGCGTGGATCGCGAAAGATATTGATGTTCGGTGACCAGATGGTCAGGCCAAAGTAGATGCTGTGGATGTTGTGACGAACGGCTTCGTTATATTTGGCGCGAGCCTCCGTCGATACGACTTCGCCGATGCGACCGAGGAGGGTACCGTCCCAGGTTGCCGCCATTCCAATGGCTTGAGGAAAGAGGGTGGAGTAGCCGGAACGCGCGATACCATGCAGGCCTTCATTCCAGTAGTCATAGGCCGGAATGCCGAGGCGGGGGATGGCGGGCGCTGTATTGAGCGTCTGCAGCGCCTTTTCCTCGATCGTCATCTTGCTGACGAGATCCGCTGCGCGGCGTTCTGCAGGAAGTTTCTGATCTTTGTAGGCAGGGAGACCCTGAGCGAGCGCGGATCCCACGGAGCCCAGTAAGAAGGCGACAAGCAACTTGCGCATAAAGACAGTCCTTGAGTTGACGCCCGCGCAAACTGTTCACTTCTGCGTGCGCCTTTATTTCATTCGTCGAAATTTAAGAGCAATAACACGTCGGACTCTAATGTTTGCTGAGCATGGGTGTCAAGCCGGAACGCGCTTCGATTTACGTCGGCACTAGTACACGGAGCGGTGATGTGAGGATTGATAGTAGCCGGAATGCCGGCGCAAAACGACGGCTGCTGCGCCGCGCAGGCGTTCCATCTGCCCGTCTCCCAGGCATCGTATCTCGGGTGCTTCTCCGGCCATGACGGAAGAGAGAATCTCCTTTGCAAAAACCGGAGCGCAAAGGCTCCAGTATGCGGCGACATCGCCTGCAAACAGAATGAGGTCAGGAGAGACGATGGCACTGAGGAGATGAAGGCCGCGGGCGATGTTTTCGATCTGCCGCGAAAGCGCGGAAAGAGCCGCTTGGTTTCCGTCAAGTGCGCGCGAGACGATTTCGGTAGGCGTCAGCTTGTCCGATCCCGGATCGAATTCGCGGTGGTAACGGACCAAAGCACGAGAGGATGCGACGGTCTCCCAGCACCCACGCTGCCCACACCCGCATTGCAATCCTTCCAGGTCCAGACAGATGTGGCCGAACTCTCCAGCCATACCCTGGGAACCGGTTACGATGCGACCTTCACTGAGGATGGCACCGCCGATGCCCTCGGATACCGTGATGAGCACCGCATTGCGGGCGCCGCGAATCTGTCCGAACCAAAGTTCCGAGAGCAGGCAAGCGTTTGCGGCATTATCAATCTCGACGTTCATGTCGAGCCGCTTTGAGAGATCGCCCTGGAGATCGTAGCCGAGCCACGGAAGGTTGGGAGCCATGAGAAGCCGGTTATCTGAGGGATCGATCCGGCCAGGCATGCTGATGCCGACACCTTCAAATCTCTTGGTGGAGTGTTGTTCGCGAAAGAGTGCCATAACCTCTGCGATCTTTGCAGCGCCTTGGGCCGGGTCTTTACCCAGAGGCGCATTGCGCCACTCTAGAAACCTTCCGTGAAGATCTACCAGTGCGACCGTAGCGTGGCTTGAACGTACGTCAGCGGTGAATATAACCATTTCATCGCTGAGCGAGAGGAGCGTAGGGTGCCTTCCACGCGCCCTGCGCACAAGCGCGCTTTCGCGGATCCAGCCTTCACCAAGCAACTGCTCCACGATGGAGGATACGGTGCTTGGCTGGAGACCGGATGCTCGGGCGAGGTCGACGCGCGAAATCGGCTGCAGCTCTCGGATGCGCTCAAGAATGAGGTTCCGATTAATTTCACGCGTTAGCTCGCCGGTTGCCCCGCCAGACACTGTGAACTCGCCAGACTCGTCCGACGCCGGAGTTGTCGCTTCCCGAGGGACCGCGGTTGGCAGCTTTCCTTGCGCTTTTGTCTGAGTCTTTTTCATTGATCGATTTACACCATGCTGAGTAGGCCACCGGTTACGACATACGGTTATGCCGTCGATATTGCTGCGAAACCCTGGGCTCGATAGTAGGTGCCATGGTGTTGGAGTACAAGTGCTGCGGCGCCGAGTAACTGAGCATTCTCGCCGAAGCTGGATAATCTCAGTTGAGGCGCCCTCCCTCCCAACAGTCCCGTCTCAAGCTCTCGCAGAATGATATTTTTTGCGATGGGCCATATTCCCGAGACTTCACCTGATAAGAGGATCAGGCCCGGAGCGAGCGAAGCTTGCACCATACGCAAACCCCGGCCTATAGCGAGTGCCTGGCCTTCGATTGCTTTGCGAGCGGGCACGTCGCCGGCAATGGCCCGGTCGCAGAGCTCCGCATAGCTGATCGGCAAGGCGTTGGAACCCAAGGTCTCATGATAGAGACGTAATGCTCCGCGGGACGAGGCAAACATCTCCCAACAGCCTGAACGTCCGCATCCGCACTGAGGTCCAGCCGGGTCATAGATGATGTGTCCAAATTCGCCCGCGAGTCCGAGACGCCCCCGGACGAGATTACCTTCGGCCATGATAGCCGCGCCAACGCCATCTGAGATGGAGATGAGCACAACGTTGCGCACTCCACTCAAGCCGGCAAACCATAGCTCCGAGAGAAGCGATGCATTCGCCTCATTCTCTACTTCTACGGGAAGCCTAAGCTGTTTCGAGATGCTCGATTGAAAATCCTGTCCCGTCCAGCGCAGGTTGGGGGATATTACGATGCGCCGCGTCTTGGGATCCACACGCCCCGGAACGCATATCCCTGCACCCGCAAAGCGCATCTTTGGCATCGCTTTCCGCATATTGCCCAATGTGTCCGCGATCTCGTTGAAGCAGCCGACCGCATCCCTTGGAAGTGAAACGGTCTTCCGCAGGAGAAGTTCTCCGTTCAGATCCACGACTCCGAAGTGCGCGAAGCCAGGATGGACGTCTGCCACCAGAAGAGCATTTGAAGTATTCAGAGAAAGCATTGTGGGCCTGCGTCCACGGGCCGTCTCCTTCACAGATCCTTCGCATATCCACTCCTCACCCAGGAGTTGATCGATGATGGTCGAGACCGTGCTATTGCGCAGGCCTGAGAGACGTGCGAGGTCGACGCGCGCAACGGATCGGTGCTGCCTGATGAGTGTGAGGAGAAAATCCCGATTGATCTCACGATTCAATTCGGTGGACGCCGTCTCCTTCTTGATCGAGGGGCGACGTCGTTGAGTCTGGTTTCCAGGTCGAGACTTCGCAGTGTCTGCCATTCTTGTTCACCCCGTTCGAAACGAACTTCGCCCGGCCTGTCTGTCCTATGGTGGAACGTGCGCCATGGCGGCTCTGATTTATCCGGAAGATCTGACCTTATCAGAAAGTCTCTTTTCCCGCACGAGATAAACACTAATCGACAAGGTCAGCCCACTGCATAAGATCCCGGGGAAGCGTGTGTAGTAATAACGGACGAATGCGTCCAAAGATGTTCTTACTAATGCTGCTGTTTATGCGGAGCTCAAGTGTGGGCTGGAGATTTCAGTGAGTCCGGGATGCTTTTATAGAGCGTGTTGACATTCGAAGGATCAACCCTGTATGTTCCTACCGCTGCCGTAAATAGGTAATTCTTTTGACGGACGAAACAACAAAAGAGTCCTCTGCGGCTTCGGAGATCAGTATGTTTGACAGGTTTATCCAACTTGAGTCGCGCAAAACTGTAAGGCGTTTACTGCAAGCCGCATTGCTCCTTGTAATGGGTGCGCCAGCCCTCTTCGCGCAGGTACTTTACGGAACGCTAACCGGCAATGTGAGCGACCAGTCTGGCGCCTCCGTTCCCGCGGCTACAGTGAGAGCATCCAACACCGCCACCGGCGTTGTGCGTGAGACGCAGACGAATACGGAAGGAATTTATACCTTCAATGATCTGAGTCCTGGCGTATACCAGGTGACCGTCGTGATGCAGGGATTCTCGACGTTGCATCAGGAAGGTATCGCGGTTTCTCCGAACACGACGCAGCGAGTGAACCTCGCAATGAAGATCGGCTCAGATGCACAGGAGATTACGGTCAGTGATGCTCCACCCCTTTTGCAGACAGAGACGGCAGATACGAATTACAACATCTCACAGCAGCAGATCACGGACCTTCCTACGACCTCGTCCACGGGAAGAAACTTCCAGAGCCTCTACCGTCTCGTACCTGGATCGACGCCGCCCGCGGAGCAGAACTCTGCCGGTTCGAACCCCCAGCGCGCGCAGGCCGTGAATGTAAATGGCGTTTCCAACGCGACAAACACTACCCGGATCGACGGTGCCGTTGATGCTTACCCCTGGCTTCCGTACCTGGTCGCATACCTGCCGCCCACAGACGGCATTGAAAGCATCAATGTGGTGACAGGAAGCTTCAATGCCGAGCAAGGCGCTGCAGGCGGATCTGCGATCAACGTCACCATGAAGAGCGGCACGAATAAGTTTCATGGTAGTGCGTGGGAATATAACTCGATCGGGCAGTTTAATGCTCAGGCCTGGAGCAATCGCAGCGGTGTGCTGCAGAAAAACATCTATAACGAATTCGGTGGAGCTTTCGGCGGACCTATCGTCAAAGACCGACTGTTCTTTTTCGGTGATTACAACCGAGTGACGGTGCGGAAAGCCATCAACGGTATTCTTTCCGTACCTACTCTTGCAATGCGAAGCGGAGATTTCTCTGCAACGGGAACCGCGGTTTATGATCCGGTTACCGGAAGTGCGACCGGAGATAATAAAAGTCAGTTTGCCGGAAACATCATTCCGAGCGGTCGCTTCTCACCGGCTGCGGTAAAGCTCCTGGCGAATCTACCCGCGCCAAATATCGGGGGCGCCGGCGCACTGATCAATAATTATTTCGGTTCGGCTGTGAATTCTTTCAATCGCGAGAACTACGACTTCAAGATCACCTACGTTCCGTCCGACCGCACAAGCTTCTTTGGACATTACAGCCTGTCTCCGAACTCTATCTCTGACCCACAGACTTTTGGGGCTAACCCCGGTGGTGGCACTTTTGACGGGGGCCAGCCCGGCGAGGCGACCGGGCGGATTCAGAATGTTGGCTTGGGTCTGACTCACTCTTTCTCTTCAGTCTTCTCGATCGACGCAAACGCTGGCTATACACGCCAGAGGCTCGGTGCCCAGGCTGACGACACCTCTCTTGGTGACTACGGAACGGGCACACTTAATATCCCCGGAACTAACCTCAACGGTCAGCAGTTTTATGCTGGTATTCCGGCGATGTATTTCACGACATATGCCGGACTGGGCAATGCGAATACCGGAAGCCCATTCAGTTTTAGAGATAATCAGTACACCGGGAATGTAAATGGCACATACATTCATGGCCGTCATGCGATCCGCTTCGGCGGAGAATATCTCCATGCTGCCATAAACCATGTTCAGCCAGGATCTGGAAACCAGACCACACCACGGGGCTCGTTCGTCTTCAGCGGCGGTGTGACTGCGAAGTTGAATGATTCGCTGACGAACGTGAACTCTTTTGCTGACTTCCTGCTAGGTCAGGCGGCGAATTACCAGAAGGGAATTCAGACTTTCAACCCACAGACGCTTCGCTACTCCACGTTCTCCTTCTACGCTCAAGACACATTCCAGGCAAGCGCAAAACTTACACTGACCTACGGCGTGCGCTACGAGTACTATCCACTTCCTGTTGCGGACCACTTTGGTACGGTGCGCTTTGACCCCAGCATTCTCACTACGGTGACCGATTCCACCTATGGAACCCATAATGTGGGTACGGTGCTGATTGGAGGGAAGGGAAGTACGCCGCAACATGCGAACACCGTCAATCACTGGGGTATGTTCGTTCCGCGATTTGGCTTGTCCTACCGGGTCGATGAGAAGACAGTTATTCGCGGCGGGTTTGGTATCACCACTGATCCTGACACACTGCGGAACTTACTCCAAGCATATCCTGCGGCTGTGACTACGAATGTGAATGGTGCGAACAGCTACGTAGCGGCCACCAGCCTCAATCCTGGCCTGCTAAGTACCACAAGTCAGGTCGGCATCCCTACACTGAGTCTTCCGGATATCAGCAGTGGCATCTTACCTTTGCCGACTAATCTATCCACAAGTACGATTCCGCAGGATTTCCGCCGTGGATACATCGAAAGCTACAACTTATCGGTACAGCGTGAAATTCCAGGTGGGTTGGTCGCCAATGTGGCCTATGTGGGAACACACGCAATCCGCCAGCAGTCGAATGTAAATATTAATGCTGCGGCTCCCGGAACCGGAACAGCGGGCCGTTTGCTGAATGTCATGTACGGTCCGAATACGAACGTAACCGATATCAACTCGGCATTACCCTTCCGTGGCTCTATATACAACGGCTTGCAGACTCAGTTGTCGCGTACAAGTTCGAAGCACGGATCAACCGGGGTCATTTACACGTTCTCCAAGGCGATGAACATCTCCGACAACAGTCAGGCAAATGGTTTAAGCTTTGCCTACCCAACCTATTGGGATCGTAACTGGGCACTTGCAGGCTACGATCGCAAGCATAATTTTCAATGGTGGACCTCCTACAATCTACCTTTTGGCGCTGGTCAAACTTTCCTAAACCATGGTTTGTCTGGTTACGTGGTTGGCGGCTGGAAGATAAGCACTGTACTTAGCCGCGTAAGCGGCTCGCCCTTCAGTGTTACGGCATCCGGTGGTCTTCTCAATGCTCCCGGGAATACACAACTAGCGGATCAGGACTTCACGGTAAATGCCGTTTCGAACACGAATATAAACGGGAATCGTCAATACATTAATCCGGCGGCATTCAAAGATGTTTCTACGGCTAACGGCGTGACGGTTCCGCGATTTGGCACATCCGGACGTAACAGCGTACGCGGACCCGGTCTCTTTAATCTGGATGTGAGCCTGAAACGTAGTTTTCCGTTGTACGACTCTCTGGCACTGGATCTGATGGCGGAGGCGTTCGATATCACCAACACGCCCCAGTTTGCGAATCCTGCCTCGAATATTGCTTCTGGAGGATTCGGCGTGATCACCACTTCGAACGCAAACCGTACTATGCGCGTTAGTGCAAGAATCAGCTTCTAAAGCAGGCGTTGTCAGTGCTCAATTTTAGAATGCATTTGAGGATTCTTGCCACTCAGGCTTTTCGCCTCTGCTGCTGCTTGGAACGTTTAGCCTCTGTTCGCGCGTGGGAACAGATTGAACCTTCTGAGAGAGAGTATAACTTCAGTATCCTGGATCCTTGGAGAGATGTTGCGCGTCAGCAGAATATTCACCTGGTCTCTCTATGGTTTGGCAACTGCGAGAACAGTTCTCAAATTACGTGCCAGCCCGGGTGAAGACGAATACAAAACGCTTCCCACGTGCTTTATCGTCTGAGCACCAGTCGCTCGAGATCCTTTCAACCCTCTCGATCGAAACACCGCGCTGTGATAGCCGCGCGTTTGATGCCCTGATGCAACATACCCGCGAGAAGGATGAGGCGAGGCACACTGTAGCAATGCCTCAGGTGTAAGGGGACTGAGACCAATTCCATCTGTTCTGCGTTGGGCATAACTGAGTAAAATTTCAACCGCCACCGCCGCGTATAGCTGACCTCGCGGTCTCACGCGATCAAGCATGGCCGCGACTGTCTCTGTGCTCCGATCCGGTAGCAGATCAATCACGCGACCCTGCTCAAGATAACAAAGGACGGTTCCGTACCGGTGTCCCCTTCCGTGCCCACTCGTCGACGCCGAGCACGCTTGTTGCAGCGGATACGGATGGCTTTCGAGGTTCTCGAAGCAGCGTCGAGCACTTGCCAGCAAGCCCAGTTTACGCGCCAGCCGTGCGCCTGCTCGCCCGCCCAGGGCGAGCGTAACCTAACTGAGGGCTTCACTAGGACCGAAAACTTCGCCGGGCATAGCGTGCCACGGTTCCAGGCAACGGATCCGCTAAGATGCGGCGCGGACATCGGCCGTTTTCATTGAAGAACTTGCGCGCCTCAAGAAGAATCCTTGCAAAAGCAGGTTGTGATTTTTTGCCGTAACATCGCTTGGAGGACAGGCACATGTTGTTTCCGCAACAGGACGCGCACGCAATGGAAGTCGCTCTCGACGCCATGCCAGTCGGAGTCTCCTGGGCCAATCTCTCCGATCAGAAAATCGTCTTCGTGAACCGGACATTCACTGAAATATTCGGTTACACCCATGGCGACTTCTTAGAGATCAAAGACTGGATCCACAGCTATCCCTTCCCCGAAGACCGTGCACTTGCTGAACAACGCTGGGAAGCCTACTTCGATACTCAGGGCGAGCAAGAGTTTCACATCGAGCCCATGGAACTCCGCATCCGTTGCAAAAACGGGGCCATCAAAACCGTTATCAACTCCGGGATCATTCTTCCCCAGACAGGTTGGGCGCTCGCCATCTTCGTCGACATCTCTGACAGGAAGCGCGAAGAGCTTCTGCTCCTTGAGACGCACCGGCAGGTACGCGAAGGCCAGGCGATCTACCGTCTCCTCCTGGATCATTCGCCAGAGATGATCCTTCTTTGGCCTTTCGACAGCTCTCGTCGTTACGTGTCGCCTGCGGTTCTCGACGTCACGGGCTTCACAGGGGAGGAGTATCTTGCCCGCGAACCCGCCGAGCTTGTGCATCCCGATGACTTCGCGGTTTTCAAGCAGGCTGCAGAGGAGTTGCGCGCCGGAATGACTTCGCGCACTGTCCGCTACCGCGCTTTGCAAAAGAAAGGTGGATATCGCTGGGTGGAGGCCAACCTCTTAAGTTATGCGGACCCGGACTCCGGGAATATTGCAGGATACGTAGCCACCATCCGCGACATCGCGGACCAGGTCGACCGCGAATTGATCGTAGCCGCAGAACACCGCCGTCTTATCGAGGCTGCTTCCCGCGACGAGCTCACAGGGATAGCAAACCGCCGCGCCTTCAACGTCTCTTTGAGGCACGAAGGTATCCGCCAGTCGCGTTCTCAGCGTGAACTTTCGTTGCTCATCCTTGATGTCGACTGCTTCAAGCAATACAACGATCGCTATGGCCACCTGGCTGGAGATGCTTGTCTGCGACAAGTCGCACAGGCGATAGAAGGCGCATCTCGTGAATCCGATTCTGTCGCCCGCTATGGTGGCGAAGAGTTTGCCATCATACTCCCCGCGACGGACACCGTCGGCGCGGAGATCATCGCCAGGCGTCTTCTCCAAGCCGTCTCTGGCCTCGGAATCAAGCACCTCGATAGCCCGCACGGTGTCGTTACAGTAAGTATTGGTATCGCCACTTGGCCCGCCGGCTCGCGCGTAGACCAGGCCCTCCTCATGGAATGTGCCGACCGCGCACTCTATCTGGCGAAAGCAGCTGGAAGAAACACGTTCCGCGTCAATAGTCCTGCCTGACCCACCACGCAAGGAACGCACCACCGAGAAAACGATGCATTCGCAATGCACATTTCAAGCTCGAGTGTGCTGGCTGTCGGTGTAATTCGGAGCGTTCGTAAAGATATCGAAGGGGTTAGTCCGGCATATCAGACAAGTATGGTGGCCATCGCAACAATCGTTAGTCTATCAACCGACAGCATGACGAACCATGAAGCCCCCATAATCTGAAGATCATTCTTCAATCGAATGTTGCTCCAGTTAGTTACATCAGATGTCTACTTTTCTAGGGGGTCATAGATCTGCACAACAGCATGTGACGGCTCTGGTTGACGGACGTACGCTAGTCACGGAGGTCCGTTCACCGAAGATCTGAGGGTAGGCAGTCCCGTTCGTCTATTAAGCTCCGCAGTTCTTCTTCGAACCGCTTCTGTGCATCGATGTCGTCCGCACTGCCGTACCACCGGATAATCTTTCCGGCCTTATCCCGCCGGGGAGCTCCACGCGAACGAATCCAGTGCCAGTCTCCGCTGGAAGTTCGGACGCGGCATTCCACATCGATCGGGTCTCCGGTGCGCAGTGAATGTTCTATCCTTTCCGCCACCTGCTTCTTGTCATCCGGGTGAAGCGCCTCAAGAAATCCTCTTCCGCGGGAATCCTCCTCGCTCATGCCCGTGATCTGTCGCCAGCGTGGGCTGATCATGGTTGCCATTCCGTTCTCGTCCAGCACCCATGGGATCTGCGGGTTCAACTCCACCATGTGACGGTAGTGATCTTCGCTCTCCCGCAGCGCTGCTTCCGTTCGCTTGCGGGCGGTGATATCGACCACTGCCACAGAGATACCCACGACCTCGCCCGCTTCATCGAAAGCCGGTAGATAGGAGACCAGGAACGTTTCGCCCTGCCCTGTCTGGTTTAACGGCGCCGCTATCTCGACAGCAGTCACGGACTCTCCCCCAAGCGCGCGTCGCAGATGCGGTTCAAGCTGTGAGTACGCAGCCGGAATGATTTCGCTGACAAGCCTCCCAAGATGCTCGTGAACCGGCGCTGCGTTCATCTCCGCAAGTTGCTGGTTGATGCTGATGTACCGCAAGTCCCGGCTCAAAAAGGCAAGACCGACAGGCGCGCCGTCGTAGAGTGCCTGCAGATGGGAAAGCCGCTGGCCAGGAGGAGAGTTGTAGGAGATATCCCTCCAGAAGCTGGAGGTGAGCCGCAATTTGACGGGCGCTCGCGCGCTTGCTGCGTCCCTTAGCTGTTCTGCGGGAACAGGTCTGCCAAAGAGCCATCCTTGCCCCATCTCGCACCCGAGCAAGAGCAGCATCTCTGCCTGTTCCTCGGTCTCTACACCTTCGGCAATCGTCTCCAGCCCCAGACTCTGCCCCAGACCTACAACCGCGGAGACGATCTTTCGGCTCTGCCGTCGTTCCTTCATCGACCCAACGAAGCTACGGTCGACCTTCAATTCATCGAAAGGAAGGGACTGTAGATGAAGCAGGCTGGAGTAGCCCGTTCCGAAATCATCGAGCGCCAACCGGCACCCATGCGCCTTGAGTTCTCTCGCGATTGTTTGCGCATGCTCAAGGTTCTCTACTAGTGCGCTCTCCGTAACTTCGATCACGATCCGGTTTAGTGGAAAAGCAGATGCTTCCGCCGCCTCGCGAATGCGTTTCGGAAGCTCCAGGTCACGCAACAAGTACGGTGAGATATTGATGGCCAGCCACTGTGGATCGGGCAAGACTCTGGCGGCGGTGAAGGCTTTCTCCATCAACCTGGCCGTTAGTTCGCCGATCAGGCCTTCCTGCTCTGCTGTTGCAATAAATTCTCCGGGAGGCACAAGCCCAAGGCTCTTATGCTGCCATCGGGCAAGTACCTCCACGCCAGCAACTTCGCCTGTATGGAGGGTCACCACCGGCTGAAAGAAGGGAACGAACTCGTCGGCCCGTAATCCTGCTCGTATCTGTTCGCCGCTCATGTTCATCGGAGAACCTCGTCTGCCGCCGTGGGGTTCAAGTATCCGCTTATCCTAGCCTTTTGTCGACTGGTCTGGCCGCGACAAGTGACTTCGGCTTGGGTGCCGTGTCACCGAAATCTCGACTCCTGCGGAACTCTTTCGAAACATGGATCTACACGGCATGAGTGCTTCTAAAACTTCTATTTCACCCAACAATTCCTACCGTTTGCCTTCGCTTGATAGAGTGCAGCATCCGCAGAATGAATGAACTTGTTCATGCACTCGCTTAGTCCGCACATGATCGAAACGGGCTCATACAGCGATCGGCTATGAACAGTTGGACCGAGGCAGACGATCTCGTGGGCCAGCATTGTTCCTTTCTTCGCCAGCAGCCGCTTACGTCACGGGTGAAACGTCATCGTTGACGGCGGCTGGCTTAGCGGATCGGGCATCGACTAGCCGCGTCGGTAGATTCCACCGGACCGTGACGCACCAACCTGAGGCAGGTAATCTACCAGAGCTCATGCACGTTGCCGTCAGACGAACGGTAAAAATATGCTGAGTGTCGTCACTCGCGTTATATCCGCCGGAAAATCCGCCAACCGGTGCGCACCAGCGAGGCTATCAGATCGCGTCCGCGACCGGCGCATCGCCGATCCAGCTCAGTTCATATATGTGACCGTCGATGCTCGATAGATATCGTGTTGGCTGTCGCCGATCGTCGCATGCCAGGCAAACGGCTCATCGGCGGCATCTGGTGTGCTGGCGGCTCCCAAAAAGTCGTCCTGCCCTACTGCGCCTAACTCCAGTAAATTCTGAGAGGAAGCATGAGGCCAATCCATTACGTCAAAATTGCTACTCAGTCGGACGGCGATCGGCCCATTTCAAGATGCTGTCCAGGGTCGGACACAATGATTGACCCCAGGGTGTAAGTCGGTATTCCACCTTGGGTGGAACCTGCGGATACGACGTGCGGAGCACAATACCATCTGCTTCCAACGCTCGAAGTTGCTGTCCAAGCATCTTCTGCGTTATGGCCGGTATGGCTCGCTCGAGATCCGAATAGCGTAAGACCTTGCCCCCAAAGAGGTGGAAGAGGATGACCAGTTTCCAGCGCCCCTCCAGCAAACGCAACGTAGCTTCAACGTCGGCAGCGGCACTCGTAGGTGTATATCGCTTCGGCATGGCGGCTCCTAACATACTTTTTCGTGCGTACTTCCATTAATCACAGTATGCTGCCACACTCGTACAAGTGCAACTGCACTGTCGAGGAAAGTATGGAACTTCAGATCCCTAGTATTGTGGCGGCATTCCTCGCGGCCGAGCGTTCGAACGATGCACACACGCTTGCTGCGTGCTTTTCTGAGGACGGCATTGTCCATGATGAAGCTCGTAGTCATCGCGGACACAGTGCAATTCAGCAATGGAAGGAAGACGCTGACGGGAGGTACAGCTACACGTCCGAACCTCTCGTGGCTTCAACGGAGGGTGCCACCGTGACGATTCGAACGCGTGTGGAAGGCAGCTTCCCAGGAAGTCTCGTTGAACTGAGTCAAGTCTTCACGGTCGCTGACGGAAAAATCGTTTCCCTGGAGATCCGCGCATGAGTTACACCTTTGAAGTCTCTTCAAGCGAATTTAAAGACAAACGTGTTCTTGTAACCGGCGGCACGAAGGGCATGGGCCAGGTGATCGTTGAGCGCTTTGTTCTTTCAGGCGCGTCCGTGGCGACTGCGGCACGTTCACCACTGCCGCAGGGGCAGCATCCGACTCTCTTCATTCAGACGGATATTGGAATGTCGGAGGGTGCGGCAAGCATATCGGATCGCGTGCAGCGTGAGTGGGGCGGCATCGATATCCTCGTCAATTGCGTTGGAGGGTCGGAAGCCCCGAACGGAGGTTTTCAGGCTCTCACAGATGATGACTGGCTACGCGCGCTGAACGTGAACCTGCTGGCTGCGGTTCGCATGGATCGGGCCTTCGTTCCTGGCATGATCGAGAGACGATCAGGAGTCGTCATCCATATCAACTCCATTCAGCATCGGCTGCCGCTCTTTGACTCCACGCTTGCATACGCCGCATCCAAAGGTGCTCTCATCACTTATTCAAAGGGGTTGGCGAACGAAGTCGGGCCGAAGGGCGTGCGCGTTAATACTGTCTCACCGGGTTTCATCGAAACGGCAGGTGCTCATGAGATGATTCTTCAACTTTCCCAAAGCAAAGACATCACCGAGGAAGCGGCGCGTCAACAGATCGTGGACATGATCGGTGGCATTCCCTTAGGCCGTCCCGGAATGCCAGAGGAAGTAGCTGAACTGGTCGCCTTCCTCGCGTCACAGCGGGCGGCTTCTATTCATGGCGCTGACTACGTCATCGATGGTGGGACTATGCCGACCATCTGAAGGACTCGATTTCGATAATTATCACTGCAAGAGATCCGAGGCTACGCGGTAACGAGAAGTCGGCTAACGAGATGGTCCGCCGTTGTGACCCTCCGCTGGGGTAGGGGATAGAGTAGCGGTTCTAAGGAGGATCATCGACATGCAGATTCGTTCGGTAGGCATCGACCTGAGCGAGGCGAAGTTCACCTTGTTGCTCTGGGAGCATCGGGCAGGGTGTTGGTGAAGAGAAAGTTGACGCAGAAGCAGCTGCTGGCTCACCGCGAACATGCAGACCTCCTGATCGGTCTCGAAGCATACTCGGGAGCGCCCTTCCTCGCGCAAGCGCTGCGGCAATAGGGTCACGACGTGCGACTCATCCCGGCGCAGTTCGTGAAGCGTTTGTAAAGTCCAAGAAGAACGACTTTGTTGACGCGGAGACCATCGCCGAGGCGGTCGGACGCAAGAACATGCGCTTCGTCCCGATCAAGGCGGACGATCAGCTTGACCTGCAGGCGATGCACCGTGTTCGTGATCGGCTTATCTCGCGGCGCACCGCGGTCATCTACCAGATACGCGCGTTTCTTCTGGAGCGCGGCATGGTCTCCGTTCAGAAAGCCGGCGGGGGAAAAATCAGGTCGAGGGGACGAGTGGAGGTGATATCGGACCTCAGCCAATTATTATCAATCCCTTATAAAACGAACTCCAGCCGAGGAATTAGCTACGATGGCCGCATTACCGATCGCAAGGCCCTGCTCAATGTTGTGCTCCGCGATTAGCAATTAGAGGAATTCTTCTTTGAAGAACGCCTCGATGGAGATACGACCGGGAACCATTTGAGAGGCCTCACATGCGAATAGAAGTGGTGGGCATCGCCTATCAAATCGCAAAGCCTTTTCGAGGATTGGCATGGTACGAGCCCCATGCTCGCTGCACTGCAAAGAACGATACTGCCGCTATACATGCTTAACGACACATACCTCCCTACTGCTGACGATTTCGTCACCTATTACTGCGCCATCTCCAAGTCCGTCTAGGTCGCGTTATACCCTCATTCTTCTCTTGCATGTGGGTGCCTTTGACGCTCACATGTTTCAGAGCTTCTGAAGCTATATCGCAGCCGGGGGCACCTTTGTAACCCTTCCCCAAACTGCAGCCGATCCCGTCTACGCCGAAGACTCGAACATTGCTTATACGAACGGCGACATCCTCACGGAACAGTTAGCCTTCAAACGCGGCATTACTCGCCCGCATTTCCCAAGTAAATCCATGGCCGTCCAGCAATCCGCCGATGTTAGCGCGCCGGTCCTGCCTACGGCGTCGATGTTCAGGATTGGAACTCGTATTGTTTGGCTGCGGCGAAGAACCGTTCGATACGGGTCCTTGCAATCATTTGTTTGAAAGAACCGTGCCGTTTGGGATCACCAGCGTCGTGCATCAGGTCGGTCATCGAGACACTGAACTCCTGCTCCTTCCAGACATCTGGAAGTGCTTCGCGGGAGTAGCTCTCTAAAAGAGTCTTATCTCCATTGCGCACGGAGCTTAGGAGTGCCTTCGAAATAATATCTACGTCGTGGAGTGCAAGGTTCATCCCCT
>Ga0157290_10000014_pt1 | contig 88729 bp, 93 predicted proteins | sample NitcycUS149409B1_FD_108389 | JGI IMG/M metagenome (GOLD analysis project Ga0157290, IMG submission 108389) | Soil microbial communities from Arlington Agricultural Research Station in Wisconsin, USA - Nitrogen cycling UWRJ-S149-409B-1 | ecosystem: Environmental > Terrestrial > Soil >...
CCGAGCAACGGGCCTATGGCAGCCGTCATCGCGGTGAAGCCTGACCATGTGCCGATCGCGCTTCCGCGCGTTGCGATGGGAAAAGAGGCGCTGATGAGGGCGAGGCTTCCGGGGACGAGGAGGGCTGCGCCGGCTCCCTGCGCGCCTCGCGCAAGAATCAGCGCGGACATTGTCCCGGCTAAACCACACCAGATGGATCCGGCTGCAAAGAGGATGACACCCAGGACGAAGATCTTCCTTCGACCGTAAAGATCCCCCATCGCGCCACCCGCCAGAAGCAGCGAAGCGAGCAAAAGAGCGTAGGACTCCACCACCCATTGCACATCGCTGCCGGTGGAATGAAAGGTCTGCTGAATTGCGGGGAGCGCTACATTGACGACAGTGCCATCGATGAATGCCATGCTGCTGCCCAGAATGGTGGCGGCAAGAATCCACGCTCCGTTCTTCGTCGGCTCTGCTGGCCTTGCGTCAAGCATCAGACCGCCTCCGAGACCAGCTTACCTAGAAAAGTGCAAGCGGGCTTTGCTACGTTCTGCTCCGCTTGAGGCCCTTCAGCGATCTATTTCTCTTTTTTCCCTCGCGTGGTGAAGCGAGGCAGAATAAACTCCTGCGCCAAAGCGTTGATCACGCGCCCGCCTGTACTGATGAGTGCATTGCTGAAGACTAAGGATGCTCCGCGATTCGACTGAGGGTAGTAGAGATTCGAGATGGCGCCCGAGCTCAAATCTCCACCGATGCTGGAGAAGTTAATCTGCGGTTTTCCGTTGTCTCCCTTGCAGATGAACGGGCTGGACAGCGCGTGCATTGCGCGTGATTTCTTTGTGCCCTCTCCCTGGTAAAAATAGCGTGGATCCTGATGCAGGAGCGATGGAAGAATGGCTCCGCCGATCATAATGTTAGTGAAGGCATCCGTATAAACCGCGCCGAAGCGCTGACCGTATCCTTTTGCACCCTGAACGTAATTCGGTCTGTCTGCGGCCTGTTCTGCGCCCGCGAGAATGGCCGCGCCAGCTATGCTGACGACATCCGTAGAGGCACGTAACGCAAGTTGATACTTCAACTTCGTGGTCAGCGGAACGAAGTTATGGTCATAGACCACATAGAAGTTGGGGATGATTCCAAAGACTCTCTGCTTTTCTTCTGCTTTGACCTGCTCCATGGCGACCTGCTCTGCAAAGACAGCAGTCACGCTGGTTTCAACGATGCCGACGACTAGCTTTATGCCGGGTAAATCAAGCTGCTGCCCCGGTGTGAGCACAAGAGCAGGCGATGTCCAATCGGAGAAACCTTTTGCGTTGACGGTAACACGGTAGGAGACAGCCGGATGGATCTCTTTCAATTCAAAAAAACCACTCTCATTCGCCGCAACGACACGATGTTCACCGGAGCCCGGGCCTTCCAGAGTTACAGTTGCGCCAGGAATGATGGCGCCGTCAGCGTCCGTCACTGTTCCTGTGACGACCGCGGTCTGCGGTTCCGGCGAAGAGATCATTTGCTGGCCAAAGACACTCACTACAGAGAAACAAAGGAGGAGGGCACACAAATAACGATGAAGACGAACTTTCGGAAGAGACATGATAGATAACAGATGTTCCAAGAGACCCGAAGGGTTCGAGATTGGTCATTTCTAGACAGAAGAAGGTGTGGAACCCGGCAACAGCTTATTGTCTCAACAACCTGATGCCAGGCAGAGTTCCGTAAAACCTGTTTTAAGTATGGTTTGGTCTCTCTCGAATCTGCTGTGCGGCATCTTTCCGCAGATCTTTATGAAGTTGCTCCTGTCCAAAGACCTGTTCGATTATGTCGGCCGCGCGATCCAAGCCGCGTGTCTCTGCGATCACCTTCTGAAACTCACGGGCCTTGTCGTGGTATTTAGTTTGGTTCAGTACAGTCTCAATGAGTCCCGTGAGTCCGTCTACGTTCAGATCGTCCACTTCGATGAACTCTCCCACGCCGTGATACGCAATTCTGGCGGCGACACCGGGCTGATCGTAGCCAATGGGAATGGCAACCATCGGCACACCTTGAGCCAGCGACTCGAGCGCCGTATTCAGCCCCGCATGTGTGATGCAAAGCTCCGCTCGTTTCAGGAGTTCAATCTGCGGCGCTGTGCGGACCACGATCGTATGAGATGGAATCCGCCCAAGCGAGTCAGGCTCTATGTTCTCTCCAATGGAGAGGACGACCTGAACATTTGGGATTCTTCCTACCGCTGCAAGGATCGTCTTGTAGATCTCGTCCAACCCGTTCACGAGCGTCCCCAGAGAGGCATAGATCAACGGTGCGCCGGTCAGCTTCTCCCATGGAAAAGGTGCTGAAGCACGCCCTTGGTCGTCATGAAAAGGGCCTGCGTAGTAGAAGCTTTCTGGCCAGGGAATGCCGGGAAAATCAAACTCTTTTGGTGTTTGCGCGATGATGGCCAGCTTGGAAGACGTGGAGCCGGGTGTGGCCCAGTCGACTTCGAGCCCTACCTTTTTAGCATGCGCCATCGCAACTTCTACCATGGGCTTTAGTGCCTGACCGATCACTCGAAAGTCTTCTTCATTTCGCTGCGATGCTTGCTCGGAGATCTCATACGGCGAACTGAAGAAGCACATCGGGGAGGTTCCTGAAAGATCTAGCTGGAGGACGTTCCATATCTGCACAAAAGGGATTCCTAACTGCATCGGTACGAGTTCCATGAAGCGATGTGAGGCGTCCAGAACCAGTGCTTCAATTCCGACCTCCACCAGCTTTCGGGGAAGATGCGCGAATGTTACCGCAGCGATCGGAAGAGACAACTTGCGCAGTTGATACAGTATGACCTCGATGCCATGTAGCTTCGAGATAGGAACACACGCTTCGGCGACGGAGCCCACTGGATATTCGGTTTCGCCATAGGGTACGAGGTCCAAACCGGCTGCGCGAACGATCGGACCGACGTCCGGGAGACCAAGGAAGACCACCTCGTGTCCACGAGACTTGAGCTTGCGCGCGAGCGCAGACATAGGATGAAGGTGGCCCGACAGAGGTAGGCTTACGAATCCAATTCTCATCACCGATTTCTCCTTAGAGTCGGAGATCCAACTCTAAGGAGAAAACACGCTTATTGAGTCTTTATTCCTGTCTCGCGCAAACGGAACATCTGCTGCAATTGATTCGTCATTTTCCAGAGGACAGCAACTAAAATCAGAGCGCATGCTTCCCTCTTTCACATTCACCTCGCCGGTTCTCGGGCAGACGCTGATGATCGATGCGGACGACACGCTCTGGGAGAACAACCATCTCTTTGACCAGGCAATTGCATCGTTCATCCAGTTTCTCGATCACAAGACGCATACGCCGGGAGAAGTACGCGATCATCTGAATCGCATCGAGCATGAGCGTGTACGAGTTCACGGATATGGTCTCGAGAGCTTTCGCAAATCGCTCGTGGTCTGCTTCGAAGAGTTGAGCGGTGAGGCCGTCACCAGGACACATCGGACGGAGATCGATCGGTTCACGGCCCTCATCGCAGATAGCCCAATCGAGCTTCTTCCTGACGTGGATGCGACGCTCGCCTATCTAGCGGGTCGGCATCGTCTGCTCCTCGTGACCAAGGGGGCCGAAGAGGAGCAGGTGCGGAAGCTGGCCCGCTCCGGTCTCGCGGATTATTTCGATGGCGTCGAAGTTCTAAGCGAAAAGCATATGCGGGCCTATCTCGAATTGAAAGATCGGCATGCCTGCGAAGCTACGACAACATGGATGATCGGGAATTCGCCGAAGAGCGACGTCAACCCAGCGCTTGCCGCTGGCTTAAATGCAGTTTTGGTGCCCCCTGCCAACACGTGGGTTCTCGAGCACGAGAAGCTATCGGACGCGCCCGACGGACAACGGCTTCTGACGGTGGATCGCTTTGCCGACCTCCGTCTGCATTTTTGATCTCTCCGTATATGCTGTTGATGTGGGCGCGCTTGGAAGTTTTACCGATTTCGTAGGCAATGATGAGGCAGTCCAGAATCTGCGGACGTCCATCGCTGCAGGGCGCCTTCCCCACTCGCTCATCCTCGGCGGCCCCGCAGGTGCGGGAAAATACAGCCTTGCCATCATGATGGCGCAGGCGCTGAACTGTGAGCGTCAACCGCGCGAGATGTGGTCCAACGGGCAGACGCTGGCGAGCTTTTGCGGTGTCTGCGACAACTGCGTGCGCATCGCCGAATCCGCTGATCTTCAGCCCCTCGTCGATGCCGCCATCGCAGCCCGCGAAGAGATGCGCGAGACGGATAAAAAAGAGACGCGCGTTCTCATCCAGACGCATCCCGATGTGCTGGTCATTCCGCCGGATCCTCCGCAGTTGCTCATCAAGCTCGGACAGGTCCGCCGTGTCATCACCGGGGCGCAGCGCCCGCCTTCACAGGCTCCGCGTAAAGTCTTCATCTTCACGTCGTCTTCTTTCATGAAGGAGGCGGCCAACTCTCTGCTCAAGGTGCTCGAAGAACCACCTGACTTCGCGCATATCTTTCTGCTGGCGGACAATCCCGGCGAACTTCTGCCCACGATCCGATCGCGCTGCGGCCTGGTGCGCCTGGGCGCTGTGCCTGCCGAGGAGCTGGAGATGGTGCTGGCCGAGCGGCGTCCGGAGTGGAAACCGGCACAGCGATCGCTTGTGGCACGGCTGGCCCAAGGTGCAGTGGGCAAGGCCCTGGGCTTCGATGTGGCGGCGTACTCTGCCGCGCGTGCGGATGCTCTCGTGATGCTGCGGGGAGCAACGCTGGAAGGCGAGCACACCGCGCTCTTCCGGATGACAGAGACCTACCGCGCCGGTGCCGAGGGGCAGCAGAAGACGACGGCCATGTTGGGCGCGATGTCGAGCGTCTTAGAGGACGTTCTGATGCTCATCTCCGGTACTCCCGAACGGCTGCGCAACGTGGATATCCGCAGTGAACTCGAAGCGATGGCTGGAACGGTCGATTTGGCCTGGATCGAACGCGCTGTGCGCGGGATGGACCAGGTACGCAGTGGAATGCGCCGCAATCTTCTTCGTTCCCTGTCGCTGGACGCATTTGCAGAAGAGATGGCCGGAGTTCGCCGTTAGGCACTCTTTGCGGCCTTCAAGAGGCGGTCGCGGATGGCTTCCGCAAGCGGCCCGCTTCCCTCCTTTGGTATCGGACAGAGAATGATCTTCACACCACGAACATCCAGCGTCCGCAGGCCTTCGAAGAGCGCGTGCGCTAGGGCGGGCGTGTCGCTCCACGAGCCCCAGAACAGCGCTTCGATTGGAGGGGCTGGAACCGCCCACTCCGTAGGCAGCAAAACTCCGACACGCTCATCTTTCATTTCCTCGATCGTGCGATGAAGATCGTTCTCGTCCTGAACCAGAATCACGCGCGCGCGTGGAGCGTAGTGCCGGATGCCAACGCCCGGAGAAGGCAGGCTTTCGGGCTTCGTTCCAGCAGGAGCATCGAGGGGCTGATACCGTACCGTCGGGCCCGCGATGGCGACAATCTCCTCAAGAGTGATCGCGCCGGGACGGTAGAGGGTCATAGGTGAGGTGTTGGGATCAAGCACCGTCGATTCAACTCCCACGGAGGTGGAACCGCCGTCGACGATGGCGTCGATGGCTCCATCCAAATCAGCCAAGACGTGGGCCGCCGAAGTCGGGCTGACGTGGCCGAAGAGATTCGCGCTGGGTGCCGCGATCGGAGCTCCGGCGCGGCGAATGAGATCGAGAGCCACTGGGTGCGCGGGCATTCGGACACCCACGAGGTCCCGTCCGGCCGTGACGGCCAACGGAAGTGACAAATTACGTGGAAGGAGGAGCGTAAGAGGTCCCGGCCAGAACGCTTCCATGAGCATGCGTGCGCGCTCGGGAACTGCAGAAACGATGGTACTTAGCATCTCCAGGCTGGAGATATGGACGATTAGAGGGTCCCAATGGGGTCTCTGCTTGGCTGCGAAGATTTTCTCTACCGCATCAGCGTCGAGTGCGTTGGCTCCCAGACCATAAACCGTCTCAGTCGGAAACGCTACGGTACCGCCTCCGCGCAGGATTTCGGCGGCGGGGTCCAGGTTTTCAATTGGCAATTGCAGCGTATTGCACCTTGGCTCGGGCATTTCTGTTGAGGATACCTCCTATACTGACGGGATGGTGGTTTCGGAGATCGAGCTCAAATTCGTCGTGCCGAACGCACGTGCCTTTCACGATCGCGTTCTGGCTTCGGGCTTTCTTCTGAAGACGCCGCGCACGATGGAGCGAAACTCCCTCTTCGATACGGAGCAGCGTTCCCTTCGCGGGAAGAAACAGGTGCTGCGCCTGCGTCAGTATGGAAGCATCTGGACGCTGACCCATAAGCGGCCTACCGATGCACTCGCCGAGCAGGAGTCTCTTCGCTACAAGTTCCGACGTGAGACGGAGACCGCCATTGAAGATGGCGAAGCCATGGGCGCGGTGTTTATTGAGCTGGGATACCGCCCGGTCTTTCGCTACGAAAAATATCGCACCGAGTTCGTCGATGCGAATGGTGGAGGGGCCGTGGTGCTGGACGAGACCCCCATCGGCGTCTTCGCCGAGGCCGAGGGCGAGCCAGAGTGGATCGAACGGACGGTAGAGAGGCTCGGCGTTCCGGCGGAGGCTTGCTTCACCGAAAGCTACGGCAAGATGTTCGAGGACTGGCAGCGGCGCACCGGGAGCCGCGCTCTGAACATGACCTTCGACGAAGTACAGGCAGACGTAGAAAAGGCCGCCACGGTCTCGTGACGGCCCTTTCCCTGCTCTTCGCCTAGAAGATCTGGAAGTTTACCGCGACGTTCAGTTCCACCGCGACCGCCTGTGTGCCTTTGCGGGCTGGCTTGAACTTGTACTGACGAACTGCTTCGAGCGCCTTTTCATCCAAACCCATACCCACCGGGCGAATGACCCGAACGCGCGTCGGTCGGCCGGTCGCGTCCACAACGAGGTTAACAAGTACTTCGCCCTGAAACTTGGCCTTGCGCGCCTCTTCGGAGAACTCGGGATCGGGCTGGAAGACCAAAATCGGCGCGGAGATACCGCCGCCGATCTGGAAGACACCGCCACCGGTGCCGCCGCCTTCGCCCGGTCCAAGACCCGATCCATTACCGGAACCGATACCGCCGTGACCGCCGTTACCCAGCGACACGCCTACGTTCGGCGAACGGGGATCGCCCAGGTTGGGCATATTGTTGTTGGTCATCTTCATGTTGGGCTGCATGATCAGCGTAGGATCCACTGCGAGTTTGGGCGGAATCTCGGGAGGACGGCTGGGCGGAACGATCTGCTCCTGCGCAAACTTCGGCAGACGTCCCTTGCTGACGGGAGCCATGTCATGCGCTCCGCCGCCGCCGCCCATCGCCTTAAGCGAGGGCTTGGTGATCACCTTGGGAACGGGGGCATTCAGGTCCACAGCGGCCACCTTCTTCGGCACAGGGACCGGTGCGGTCAGGATGCGGTGACCGACCCAGAACAGGAGAAGAATAATCAGAGCATGGAGGACGACAGCGATGCCGGTCGAGACGGGATCACGTTTGACCGCCATGCGGTCAACCACGGCGATCGGTTGCGACTCAAGCTGGAGTGGAGGGAGCTTGGTGGGGAAAAAGACATCGCGGAGATTCGACCAGAGCGACGCAAAGACGCCTTCATCCTCGAGTTCGGGATCGACGCCAAGATGCGGTTCGTAGTCTGCGCTGTGGCGATCGGTCGTTTTATCTTCACGTTCGACTTCGGGAGGAGTCATCAAAGTATTTGCCATCGCCTCATTCTCGAGCGCCGGGAAGCGTCCGTTCCCTGCCTCTGGTACGACCTAAGCGCGCCTCCCGGATTAATTCCGGATCTTCGGTCTAATGCCGAAGTGTACAGGTGAGCGGCATGCAGAAAAGCACTTGTTGGCTCCAACGAATATTTTACAAAAAATCCATCCGGACGTCTCCACGTTAGACGCAGAAGATAGAAAAAGGGTCCCTGAAGTCGGGAGTACCTGTTCTGCCACCTCCGCCGCCATGGGAAGTACAATGGATACTTGGTCTTTGAAGCATGGGAGATGGGATGGAAGAGCAGCAAAAGACACCTGGTGAGGCACAGAGGCCGCGCCAGTTGAAGGATACGTTGAACCTGCCAAAGACAGGTTTCGGCATGAAGGCGAACCTTCCGCTGAACGAACCGGCGCGCCTGGCGAAGTGGACCGAGCAGGACCTTTACAGCCAGATTCGTGCCTCGCGTGTGGGCGCGGAGAAGTACATTCTGCATGATGGGCCGCCGTACGCCAACGGTCAGATTCATCTCGGTCATGCCCTGAACAAGTGCATCAAGGACTTTATCGTCAAATCAAAGACCATGGCCGGGTATGACGCCCCCTATGTCCCGGGATGGGACTGCCACGGTCTCCCGATTGAGATCAAGGTGGACGAGCAGCTTGGCCGCAAGAAGCTCGAAATGGACAGCCTCACCGTTCGCAGGCTATGTCGCGAATATGCGCAGAAGTACGTCGATCTGCAGCGATCGCAGTTTGTCCGCATGGGAGTTCTGGGCCGCTGGGAGCGTCCGTACCTGACCATGACGGACGCCTACGAGGCGAAGATCCTCTCGAGCTTCTATGAGTTCTACGAAAAAGGATTCGTCTACAAAGGCCTGCGCCCGGTGTACTGGTGCATGCATGACAAGACTGCCCTCGCCGAGGCTGAAGTCGAGTACGAGATGCACACCTCGCCTTCGGTCTACGTGCGCTACGCCCTGACCAGTGACTCCGGAGCGCTCGACGGTCGCCTGGCGGGCAAGCAGGTCTTTGGCCTCATCTGGACGACCACGCCGTGGACACTCCCCGCCTCGATGGCCATCGCTTTTCATCCTGAGCTGGAATACGTCGCGTTGGAGAACACCGACGGAGCCGTCTACATCGTCGCCGCAGAACTCGTAAACGCCGTCAAGATCGCCTGCCATCTGGAAGATGCGGTGGAGATCGCGCGCTTTACCGGTGCGCGCCTTGAACGAGCCACGTTTGCGCATCCGTTCCTTGACCGGGAGATCCTTGGCGTCATGGCTGAGTACGTCACCATCGACCAGGGGACTGGATCTGTGCATACCGCCCCGGCGCATGGACCGGACGATTTTGCCACGGGGAGGAAGTACGCTCTCTCACAGGCCTGCGACGTCGACGATGCCGGACGTCTGCGCAACGGCCTGCCGGAGTACGACAATCTGAACGTACACAAGGCGAACGAGCCGATCATTGAGCTACTGAAAACACGCGGCGCTCTGATGGGCCGCGAGGATATCCACCACAGCTACCCACACTGCTGGCGCTGCCATCGTCCTGTGATCTATCGCGCTACGGAGCAATGGTTCATCGGCATGGAGACACCGGTTACGACCGTCGACGGCCTGCCGACGACGTATCGCCAGAAGGCGCTCGACGAGATCGCCAAGGTGACGTGGGATCCATCCTGGGGCCAGGAGCGCATCAGTAACATGATTGCGACGAGGCCGGACTGGTGCGTCTCGCGCCAACGTATCTGGGGTGTGCCCATTGCCGTCTTCCTGTGTCAGAAGTGCAGCGCGCCGCTGCAGGACGCAAAGATCAACGCAAGCGTCGTGAGCCTTTTTGAAAAAGAAGGCGCGGATGCATGGTATCGCTACTCAGCGGAAGAGCTTCTGCCTGCAGGGACCGCGTGCGGCACCTGCGGCACGACAGAGTTTCGCAAAGAGATGGACATTCTGGATGTGTGGTTCGAGTCCGGTGCAAGCTGGAACGCAGTGCTGGAGACGGAACCGGAGCTGCGCTTCCCTGCCGACCTCTACACAGAGGGCGGCGATCAGCATCGTGGCTGGTTCCACTCTTCCCTACTGTCGTCGGTCGGCATTCGCGACATCGCGCCGTATAAGTACGTTGCGACCTCTGGATGGACACTGGACGAACAGCGACGTGCCTTCTCCAAATCGCTGGGTAACGGCGTCGACCCTGTCGCCGTCATGGATCAGCTTGGCGGCGATATCGTGCGCCTCTGGGTGGCGTCGGTCGACTTCCGCGAAGACGTGATCGCTTCTGTCCCGTTGATGAAGCGTCTTGCCGAAGAGATCTATCGCAAGCTGCGTAATACTTTCCGCTTTCTTCTGGGAAATCTCGATGGCTTCGTTCCAGCTGAAGATGAGGTCGCCTGGAACGAGATGCAGGCGCTCGACCAGTACATGCTGGCCCGCGCTGCGGAGTTAGTGAAGAAGGTTCGCGCTTCCTACGACGCCTTCGAGTTCCATCGTGCGTATCACGCGATCAACGAGTTCTGTAACGCAGATCTGAGCGCGTTCTACCTGGATGTTTTGAAGGATCGCCTCTATACGCTGGCACCGAAGTCCATCGAGCGGCGCAGCGCGCAGACTGCGATCTGGAAGATCACCGAAGCGCTCGTGCGTCTGACCGCGCCGGTGCTTTCGTTCACATCCGACGAGGTCTGGGAGCACATGCCTCACGTCGCAGGACGCGAAAGCAGCGTGCACATCGCGCTCTTTCCGAAGCCGGAAGATCTCGCTCCTGGGGATACTTCGCAGATCCTCGCACACTGGTCTACGCTCCTCGGCCTGCGCGACAAGGCGCTTCTCAGCCTCGAAGCCGCACGCAAGGAGAAGCAGATCGGAAAAGCGCTCGAAGCGAAGGTGAAGCTTTACTATGAACCCTCGCAAGCGGACGCCGTGAAGCATCACACTGCCGCGCTGCCGGAGCTCTTCAACACCTCGGAGGTCGAAGTGAGCGAAGCGGAGACCTCTGCTGCAACTACTGCACCGGCGACTGGAACCAAGTGCGATCGTTGTTGGCGGTACACGCACGACGTAGGTTCCGATAGTCGCTGGCCTTCTGTTTGCGCGCGCTGCGCCACTGCACTGGAAGCCGTGGGCTTTGAGCCCATGACTGCGGAGGCAAACGCTTAAATGCATCTTGTCGTTGACAACACAAACCGGCGCGACGCCCGCGGCTGGCTGCTTCTTATCGCTGCCGTCGCGATCGTTCTGGACCGCATCTCGAAACTCTGGGTCGCTGCACATCTTCCGTTAGGTGGAGCGATCACCGTTATTCCGCGCGTCTTTCGCATTACGCATGTCCTGAACACAGGCGCTGCGTTCAGCATGTTTGGCGATGCGGCTTCGCCGGTCCTCGTGCGCTGGGGTCTGATCGTCTTCTCCGCCATTGCCAGCATTGTGGTTCTTACGATGATCTGGCGGATGGGCCGTGACTGGAGTCCCGCCTCTCTCGGCCTGGCGCTGATCCTTGGTGGAGCTCTCGGCAACCTCTACGACCGTATCTGGTTGCACTATGTCATCGACTTCCTGGAAGTGACGATCGTTCACTATCACTGGCCCGACTTCAACGTTGCGGACAGTTGCATCTGCATTGGGGCGACTCTGCTCATGATCGAGATCCTCTGGCCCCGTCCCACCGTAACCTCAGAGGCCGCATGACCGCAGCAGCAAACGACAAGATCGTCATCCGTGGAGCGCGCACGCACAACCTGAAGGGTGTGGACGTTGACATTCCGCATGGCGCGATGACGGTTGTCAGCGGCGTCTCGGGCTCGGGTAAAAGCTCGCTCGCCTTCGACACGGTCTACGCCGAAGGACAGCGCCGCTACGTCGAATCGCTTTCGGCGTACGCGCGTCAGTTTCTCGAACGTATTGAAAAGCCGGATGTCGATTTCATGGACGGGCTTGCCCCGGCCATCGCCATCAAGCAGAAGAATCAGACGCGCAATCCGCGATCCACCGTGGCCACTGCAACGGAGATCTACGATTACATGCGTCTGCTGTTTGCGCGCTGCGGCACCGTGACCTGCCTGCACTGTGGCGGCATTGTGAAGCGCGACACAGTCGATGAGATCGCCACCTCCGTGATCGCTCTCGGTGAAGGAACGCGGCTCTACGCTATTTTCCCTATCGTGCGCGCAGAGATCAAGATTGAGCCCATGCAGGAGTTTGCTCTTCCTCCAGAAGAAGCGAAGCCCGCAAAAAAGAAGGTGGCGACAAAGAAAAGCACCAAGGCAGCGCCGTTGCCGGATATCAGCGATGTGCTGAAAGAGCGTCTTGCGGAGTTGCGCAAGCGTGGCTATAACCGCCTCTTCCAGAACGGAAATATCGTTGAGTTCTCTACTCCTGAAAGCCTGCTGGAGCTCAATTTCAATGAGCCGATCTTCGTTCTGATCGACCGTCTTGCAGTCTCCGCCGAGGTGCGCTCACGCATCGTGGACGCCATCGAAACGGGTTATCGCGAGTCCGGTGAAGTCCAGTTCCTTACCGTCCCGCGTGACGGAGCGGAACCGGAGCGCATCCGCTTCTCCGCTGCCTTCGAGTGCACCAACTGTCATCGCGCCTATCGCGAACCGGAGCCGCGTCTTTTCAGCTTCAACAATCCCTTCGGCGCGTGCCCGCGCTGCCAGGGGTTTGGCAATACGATCGACTTCGACCCGAACCTGATCATCCCCAACACTGCGCGGACGCTGGACGATGGCGCCATCGATCCATGGGTGAAGCCGAAGTATCGCCCTATGCACAGCGAGATGAAGCGCTTCGCCAAAGAGAAGAAGATTCCCGTGAACGTGCCGTGGTTCGACCTGACGCCGGCGCAGCAGGAGATGCTCTGGGAGGGCGAAGGCGGCTTCTCAGGCATTCGCGGCTTCTTCAATCTTCTGGAACGCAAGAAGTACAAGCTGCATGTCCGCGTCTTTCTTTCGAAGTATCGCGGCTATGCGCCGTGTCCGGAGTGCAAGGGACAGCGCCTGCGCGCGGAAGCTCGCGCGGTTCTGCTGGAGAACAAAAATATCTGCGAGGTCGGCGCGCTCACGATCACGGCTGCACGTGCCTTCTTTGACAGCCTTCAGCTCTCGCCTTCGCAGGCGGAGATCGCCGGCAAGATCCTAGATGAGGTCCGCCAGCGCACGGGTTTCCTCGAAGAGGTCGGCCTAGAGTATCTGACGCTCGACCGCCTCAGCTCAACGCTCTCCGGTGGAGAGTCGCAGCGTATCCAACTCGCGTCGTCGCTTGGGTCGAAGCTCGTCGGCGCGCTTTATGTTCTGGATGAGCCATCCATTGGCCTGCACTCGCGCGATACCGCAAAGCTGGTGCGCATTCTGCATTCCCTCCGCGACCTGGGCAATACGATTCTCGTCGTAGAGCACGATCCCGATGTCCTGCGTGCCGCCGACCGTTTGCTTGACCTCGGTCCCGGAGCCGGCGAATTGGGCGGCAAACTGCTTGCCGAAGGGACCGTTGCAGAGGTCAGCAACAATCCCAACTCCATTACCGGACGCTATCTCTCCGGAAGAACCAGCATCCCCATTCCTCGTGATCGCCGTGAGCCGTCCCGCGAGGTATTAAAACTCAAGGGCGCACGCGCGAACAACCTGCGAGGCGTGGATATGGAGATTCCCCTCGGGATGCTCGTCGCCGTCACGGGGGTCTCTGGCTCGGGCAAATCTACTATCGTGCACCAGGTGCTCTACCGTGGCCTGATGCAGGCGCTGGGTCAGAGCGAAGGCGGGGATACGGCAAACCTGTACCGCGAACTGACGGGGACGCACTTTCTGCGCGATGTCGTTCTTGTCGACCAGTCGCCCATTGGACGTACGCCGCGCTCGAATCCGGTGACCTACATCAAGGCGTTTGACGCCATCCGTGAACTCTTCGCGCAGCAGCCGGACGCACGTAGGAAGAGCTACACGGCTGGCAGCTTCAGCTTCAACGTTCCCGGTGGCCGCTGCGATGTCTGCGAAGGCGACGGAACGGTCACGGTGGAGATGCAGTTTCTCGCCGATGTGGAACTTCCCTGCGAGGAGTGCAACGCCACGCGTTACAAAGCTGGCATTCTCGAAGTGAAGTACAAGAACAAGAACATCTACGACGTTCTGAATATGACGGTGCAGGATGGGCTCCACTACTTTGCCGGGCACCCGAAGATCGTCGACCGTCTGCAGGTGCTCGACGAAGTGGGCCTGGGTTATGTTCGCCTGGGACAGTCTGCGACGACGCTCTCCGGCGGAGAGGCACAGCGCGTCAAGCTGGCTGCGCACCTTGCGACGATCCGTGCCGCTTCCACTACGCGCGGTGTGCCGACAAAGGTCGCCAGCCGGGTACTTTACATCCTCGACGAGCCCACCACGGGCCTTCACTTTGAAGACGTGGGCAAGCTGCTGACGGCGTTCAAGAAGCTCATCGACGGCGGTGGCTCGCTTCTCGTCATCGAGCACAACATGGACATCATCAAATCTGCGGACTGGGTCATCGACATGGGCCCTGAGGGCGGTGCGGCAGGCGGTATGGTCGTGGGCGTCGGAACACCCGAAGAGATCGCCCGCATTCCGGAGTCTTACACTGGAAGATGGCTCGCGCTCGCCCTGGAGGGCAAAGTTTGAAGATCCTCGCTGCACTTTTCGTCCTTGCCGGAACCTCGTTTGCGCAGATGCAGCTCCCTGCGGGAACGCGCTCTGCCCTGGACGTCGAGGAGCAGCAAAAACAGGTTCAGAACGCCGAAGAGTTGCTCCAGAAGAACGAAGCGGTCAAGGCCCGCGATCTACTCCAGACCATCCTGAAGAGCGATCCGAAGAATGCTCGCGCCTCGTACGACCTTGGCTTTGCCGCCGAGTCGTTGAAGGACGAGGCTGGTGCTGAGGCCGCCTATCGTTCCGCTATCGCCGCAGACAAGAACCAGTTCGAATCCCGCCTCGCCCTTGGTCTACTTCTGGCCCGCCGGGGCAAGATGGCGGAGGCTCGCGAACAACTACTCGCCGCCACGGAGCGCACACCCGTAAGTGACCCAAGCAACAAAGGGTTGGCTTTCCGTGCCCTGGCGCGGCTGGACGCAGGCAAAAACAACGATGCCGCTCGGGACGAGCTCCTGCAGGCGCTCAAACTCTCTCCTGAGACTCCGGACGATCGCGAACTCGCCGCGCAGATTGCTTCCTCCTCCGGCGATAGCGCCGACGCCGAGACTGTCTACAAGCGGGTTCTGACGGAGTCCCCCGGCCAGATCGAGGCCAGCATCAGCCTCGCTCGTCTGCAGGCACGTGCGTCCAGATTTAGCGAAGCGGAAGCCACGCTCAACAAGGCTCTGGAGACCCATCCAGGCGACGTAACCCTCTCGACCCAGCTCGCCAGCATCTACGGCGCGGAGAAGAAACCTGAGACTGCCCTTCCTCTCCTGGAAACCGCCCACACCGCTCACCCCGAAGATCCGAATGTCTCCCGCATGTTGGCGCGTCTGTACGTTCAGACCGGAGCGCCGGACAAATCGATTCCGCTGTACGAGATCCTTCTCAAGGCCGCGCCGACGGACGTGGAGCTTATGGATGACTATGGCGACGGGCTCATGCGGAACAAGCAGTTCGCCCAGGCTGAGGATGTTTTGAAGAAAGCGGTCGCCCGTCCGGACGCCTTTTCCTCGAAGGAATCGCTCGCCGGAGCAGCTGCGCATCTTGCTTTTGCCGCCTCCGCGAACCAGGACGCAGCTACCACACTACAAGCTTTATCCATCCGGAACAGCATCGCTCCGCCCTCTGCATCTTCCCTCTTCCTAGCGGCGATTGCACATGATAGATTGCATCACACGAAACTTTCGGTAGACCTCTACCGCCAGTTTCTTCAGGCAGCAAACGGAAGTTATCCCAACGAGGAATGGGAAGCAAAACATCGCATTCTGGCCCTCGAACACGCAAAGTAAGCCTTCAGCAGGAGGTGCGCTATGCAGGTCGCAGTCGCAAAACCGATCCCCCATTTTCCCTTACAACTTTTCTGTGTGACCGTGCTCGCGGCAGCAAGTATGCCTTGCTATGCCGCCATCGATCTGACGCCGGACGCGCGTCTGGTCGCTGATCTGGAGCTTCGTGCCGTCCAGGCCGACCCACGGGAGAAGCCCTATCTCTACACCGAACTCGCTGACAAACTCACGCTCATGGCAAGCCGGCAGGTCCAGAATGGCGATCTGGATCAGGCAGCGGCCACGTTGGAAAAAGTCGAGGCATGCTCGGCGCGGATTGAGAGTGAAATCTCGGACAAGAGCAAGGGCATGAAGAAAGCTGAGATGCTCATGCACGCCACAGGTCGGCGGCTTGCAGATATGCTGCGCGTTTCGCCAAGCGATCTGAAGCCCCGCTTGCAGGCTACTTTGAAACGACTGAACGACGCCCAAAATTCACTTCTTTCGAAGATGTTCGAACACTAGAGGTCTATGCGTCGGCGGCTGCTCATCTTTCTGTTCGTTCTTTTTTGCGGACGCTGTTGCGAACCCTCCGGCGCAGCGCAGGCGCGTCAGAATCGACTCTCCGAAGCCGAAGTGGAATCCCTGCGCGAAGCGGCATATTACCCCGCATCGCGCGTTCTGGTCTTTCAGAAGATCATCGACAGCCGCATGGAGCGTATCCAGGATCTCGTCTCAAAGCGCTACCAGGTGGGCAAGACAGAAGATCTACATGATGCGATCCAGCAGGTCGCCGGGATCGCCATCGAGTTGGAAGACAATCTGGAAGACTACGATCGCAGTCATCGAGATCTCCGCAAATCGCTGCCAAAGCTTCTCGACGCGGCAGAGCGTTGGACCTCTATTCTCAAGCAGCCTGAAGAGAACCCGGCGTACGAAGTAGAACGTCGGCTCGCCCTCGATGCCGTGGACGATATCCGCAAAGAATGTACTGAGCTGATTCCTGAGCAGAAGGCGTGGTTCAAAGAGCATCCTCCTGCTAAAGAGGAAGCGCATCCACCCGTTGAAGAGAAGCGCTGACCCACCGTAAAATGCTCTGTAGTGGTGTTTCCTTCCTTCCTTCATACGCTCTTCGGCAATATCACCAAGCAGGCAGAAGCTCCTGCTCCCCTACCTGTTTCTCCCACGCGTAAACCTGTTGCGCGCAAGCCTGCATCGCGCCCCACCGTTGCAGACCACGGATCGCCGCTTCAGAAGATCTTCCAGATGGAGTACCGCGAGCTTCGACCTCGCGCTCCCATGCCTGAGTTCGATATCCGCTTCCGGCGCTTTACTTCACTCAACACGACCATTCGTCTGCGCGAAGGCAAATTGCAGGTGCGGTTATCTGATCTGCTTGAGACGGCCCCTGAGACGATGCTCCATGCGATCGCACATATTCTGATCGCCAAGCTTTACAAGAAGCCGATCTCACGTGCGCACAACGACCGCTACCGCCGCTACGTCTCGTCCGAGACGGTGAGTAAGCAGTCGGAGCAGATACGGCAGCAGCGGGGACGCAAACGGCTTCTTCCCCCGAAAGGGCATTTCTACGACCTGGAAGAGGTCTTCGACAAGTTGAACCACCAGTTCTTCCACGGTCTGATGGGCCAGCCCGTTCTAACCTGGAGCGGCCACCATGCGCGTCGCCTCCTCGGACATTACGACGCCGCACACAATACCATCGTCGTCAGCCGGGTCTTCGATCGAGCGGATGTTCCCCGCTACGCGATTGAGTACCTGCTGTATCACGAGATGCTTCACCTCAAGCATCCCGTCAAGGTGAAGAACGGTCGCCGCTGCGTGCATCCGCGGGAGTTCCAGGCCGAGGAACGCCTCTTCCCGCAGCTGGCGGAGGCCAAAGCGTTCCTGAAGCACCTCTAGACGGTTACGGTTGAGACCACTGCGGCCTTGCGTCGAGCCCACACGATCAGGAGCAGACCTACTGCGACTGAGCCGATCGAAGCTACCTGCGCATTGCTCATGCCCCAGTAAATGGGGGGATTGCGGCGAAGAAACTCCACGAGAAACCGACCGATGCCGCTAAGAACGAGGTACTCGCCCGTAAGGAGGCCGATGGGCTGGGGCTTCTTCCCTCGCCACCAGAGATATCCGGCCAGAGCGAGGGCAAATAGTAACTCATAAATAGGTGTCGGATGGACCAAAAGGCCTGGCGGATTTGGCCTTGGCGGGTCCAGGGCGTCATTTCGAATATGTACGCCCCACGGCACGGTCGTGTTCTTGCCGTAATCGCCGTCACCCGAGGTCAGGCAGCCGATACGTCCCACTCCGTATCCAATGGCTGCTGCGGGGGCAGCCAGATCGAGCATGCGCAGAGCGCCGGTTCGCGCGCCTTCATACAGGACCCGCCCCTGGTACAACAGCATGGCAACACCGGCCGCCAGACCGCCGAACCACGCAAAGCCGGCCCTAAACCAGCTCAGGAAGGCCATCACGATATCGAGCGGATGGTGCCACCCCGGAACGAAAATCTGTCGCATCGATTCCCGCAGAGCGGCGGGGTCCTGTAGTTCGTGCCAGGCCTTCGCTCCGAAGATGCCGGCCAGCATCACGAGGGCTACCACGGAGATTGCATCCGCCGTCACGGCGTTCCGTTGGAAGTTGCGATGCAAGACCCATGCTGCTGCTACTGCTGCGAGCCAAAGTAAGAGACCAAAAGTCCCAAGTTCAAACGATCCAAGATGAAGGTAAGGAAGCATAGCGTCGTCTCTGAGAATACCGCGTTTGCTGAAGAGTCATCGGGAGGGATCAAGGAAATCCTATGGCCATGGAACGCGCATAGAACGCAAGAAGAGAAGACCTTCCGCCAACAAACCCGGAAGCAACGTGATTTCCTCACGCGCCTGTCCTTTATTCTTGGCAGATGTCCACTCCAGTCTTCGTTCCCGCCTCGCAGTGTGAAGTCCTCTTCTCCACCGGTCAGATTGCAGAGCGTGTTGTTGCCGTCGGCCGCCAGATCACAGAGGATTACAAGGGCCAGAGCATCGTACTGGTCGGCGTTCTAAAAGGGGCGGCCATCTTTCTCGCCGATCTCGCCCGAGCCATCGAAGTGGATAACACCTTCGACTTCGTTGCGGTTTCAAGCTATGGCAAAGGCAAGACCACGACGGGTGCAGTCAAACTGATCAAGGATCTGGACGTTCCCATTGAGGGCAAGCACGTCATCCTTGTGGAAGACATTCTGGACACAGGCCTGACGCTCAGCTATCTGCGCAAACTGATGTTGCAGCACAAGCCGGCAACGCTCAAGATCGCGACTTGCCTGGACAAGCCCGAACGTCGCCTCGTTCCCATTGAAGCGGACTACGTCTGCTTCAAGATCCCGAACCAATTCGTCATCGGCTACGGCATGGATTATGCGGAAAAGTACCGTAACGTGCCAGATATCCGCCTCTTCCCCGAAGATGCTGGACACTAACGGTCACCGTGGTTCGCCTTTTCTTCGCTATACTGAGTGTGGAGTAAAGAGGTGCTGCAGATAGAGAATGCAAACGGCACAGCAGCCCCGTTCCTTCCGTCCAGACACAATCTCACGGCGATCCGCGAAGCCTTGCCCAACTGCCGTGGATGCGAGCTTTACCGATGCGCCACGCAGGTCGTTCCAGGTGCAGGACGGACATCCGCCTCCATGATGCTCGTAGGAGAACAACCCGGCGATCAGGAAGATTTACAGGGAAAGCCCTTTGTCGGTCCGGCCGGAGAGGTTCTGCACCGTGCCCTGGCGGAGATTGCGCTCGATCCTGCCCATATATACGTGACCAACGCGGTCAAGCACTTCAAATTCGTACGCGCCGGAAAACATCGTCTGCACAAGAATCCACGGATGTCGGAGATCAAGGCCTGCCGCCCCTGGCTTCTGGCCGAACTCGATGCGATCAAGCCAAAGATCGTTCTCTGCCTTGGAGCTTCCGCCGCCAAATCGATTTTGGGTAGCACCTTTGGCCTGATGCGTGACCGTGGGAAGGTGCTGTCGGTGCCGTTCGCTGAGCACGTGATGGCGACGGTACATCCCTCTGCCGTGCTTCGCGCCCGCGATCATGCTACGCGCGATCTTCTCTTTCGGCACCTTCGGGACGATCTGGAAGCGGCGTTTAACTTTTCTAAGCGTGCCGCCCGATAGCATCGATCCTCTTCACAGCGATAGGATGGACGTGTACCTCGCACGTGATACGTGGACAAGAGTGGAAGGATTTTTATGGCAGCAACCTCAATCGTTTTTGACGCATCCGCCTTCAGCGCGCAGGCCCTGTCCTCAGCCCGATCGCTGTCTGCCGTTCTGGACCATACCCTGCTGAAAGCAGATGTCACTAGAACACAGGTAGAAAAGATCTGCGCGGAAGCAGCTGAATGCGGCTTCGCCTGCGCCATGGTCAATCCCTTCTGGACCGAAGTGGCTGTTTCCGCTCTGAAAGGCACGGGCGTTCCTGTGGGCGTGGTGATCGGCTTCCCCCTCGGAGCGTCACTTTCAGCCTCCAAGCTGGATGAGGCTGACCGCGTAACGAAACTTGGCGCACACGATGTCGATATGGTGCTGAACATCGGCGCACTAAAGTCGGAAGACTTCAAAACCGTCAAAACGGAGATCACTGAGATCGCTGGTCTCGTCCATGATCGCGGCGCCATCCTGAAGGTCATCCTTGAGACTTGCCTCCTGACCTTTGAGGAGAAGCTCCGTGCCTCAGAGATTGCCATCTCCGCAGGCGCAGACTTCATCAAGACAAGCACCGGCTTTTCTACGGGCGGTGCGACCGCCGATGATATTCAACTGATGCGAGGCGTTGCGGGCACACGGGCCGGCGTCAAGGCATCGGGCGGCATCCGTACCCTGGAAGACGCGCGCGCGATGCTTGCAGCTGGAGCAACGCGGATCGGTGCCTCTGCCAGTGTGCGCATCGTCCATGAACTCTCGGGCAAGACGGACGCAAATCCCACACCATCGGCGGGCTATTAGATTCGATGGGCAGATTCTCTTCATCCACGACACCGAAACGTCCATTGCAGGACGAGATTGACGTGTCTAAATCAGAGCTTGCGCCAGAGTTTGAAGGAGACTATCGTCCCGCCGCCGTCGATACCCCCATATCGCCGAACATACGTATCGAAGCGAGCCATACGGACTTTCTCCATCGCCTGGCCGATGCCCTCAACACGACCCTCGATCTGCAGACGCTGATGCACCGCGTGGCGGATCTGGTACGAGCCGTCGTGGATTACCGCATCTTCGCGGTTCTGCTTCTGAACGACCGCACGCAGGAACTCTGGATGCGCTTCCAGGTGGGCCACACTCCGGAGGTCGAGCGCGTTCGCATCAAGATTGGGCAAGGTGTCGTGGGAGAAGCCGCTGAGCGCCGCGTTTCCATACGAGTCGATGACGTTACCCAGATTTCGAACTACGTTAACGCCAATCCCGACGTTCGCAGCGAACTGGCCGTACCTCTGATCGTGAAGAACAAGGTCATCGGTGTCCTCGACATCGAATCCGAGCTCCTCTCGAACTTCACCGACGATCAAAGGCGTCTCCTGGAACTCGTGGCCTCGCGCATGGCAATTGCGATCGAGAATGCCCGGCTCTACACGCGTGTCTCACGCCAGGCCCAGACACTCACTGTTTTGAACGAGATCTCACGTGAACTGACCAGCATCCTGGATCTTGACGATCTTCTGGAGAGAATCGGCACCCTGTTGAAGCGCGTCGTCGACTTCCAGATGTTCACGATCCTGCTCTGGAGCCAGTCGCAGCAGCAGTTTGTCCATCGGTTCTCGACGCGCTATGGCGAGGTGGTTTCGCGCGAACGGAACGCACCCCTTGGCGTAGGCATCATCGGGAACGCCGCCAAGGATCGCGCTCCGATTCTGGCCTCCGATGTCCGCAAAGACCCCCGGTATATCGAAGCGAACGAGGGTGTTCGTAGCGAACTTGCAGTTCCCCTGATCTACAAAGGCAATGTGATCGGCGTCATCGACCTCGAACACACGCGCCTGAACTACTACAACGAAGACCATCAGCGAACGCTCACCACGCTCGCCGGACAGATCGCCATTGCCATCACCAATGCTCGCCTGTACGAGCGCATTCGCGAAGATGAGCAACGGATGGAGCGCGATCTGGAGATGGCTCGCCAGGTGCAGCTTCGCCTGCTTCCAGCAGTTGCACCGGCGATGCTGAATGCCGAAATTGCAGCGGAATTTCTCGCTGCTCGTTCTATCGGCGGAGACGTCTACGACTTCATCCCTTACGGTGAAAACCGCCTTGCGATCGCCATCGGCGATGTCAGCGGAAAGGCTGCGCCCGCAGCTCTCTACGCGGCCCTGGTTAGTGGTATCCTGCGCTCCTTGGCGGCCCAGCATCTCTCACCAGGCGCCATGCTGGCAGCCATGAACGAGCAGCTACAGGAACGTCGCCTGGATGCCCAGTACGTTACGATGCTCTTCGCGATCTGGAATGGAGATAATCGCACGCTTCAGATTGCCAATGCCGGTTCGGTACAGCCGCTGTTTGTTACCGGAAGTGGCGAGAACCGCTCGGCGAACGCCATCCAGGCAGAGGGCTTCCCGCTGGGCCTTTTCCCGAATGCCGACTATGAAGAGTTCACCGTCTCTACCCAGCCGGGGGACGTCATTGTCTTCTATTCGGACGGCATCGTAGATGCCGAGAATCGCGCGCATGCTATGTTCGGTACCGACCGTCTCTGCGCTTTGCTGCAGGAGACAAATCCGACCACAGCAAAGGAAGCCGTCGACACGGTTCTCCGGGCCGTGGACAGCTTCCAGGCCGGTGCCGACCATTTTGACGATGAGACTGTCGTCGTTCTCCAAGTGCTATGACCCGCTTGCGCTCGGCGGCGTTAAGATAGAGACAGAATGTCTCACGCAACCAGCAACTCCATTCAAACTATCCGCCCCGCGAAAAACCTCCGCGGCAGTGTGCGCCTCCCCGGCGACAAGAGCATCTCGCACCGTTATGCCATGCTTGCCGGGCTGGCCGAGGGAACCTCCGTTCTCGCGAACTTCTCCACGGGTGCGGATCCGCATAGCTCGCTCGCCTGCATGGAAGCTCTGGGTGCTACGGTCGTCAAGAAGGACGACGGAACCATTGCCGTTACCGGAACTGCGGGCCAATTCCGGCAGCCGGCCATCGATCTGGACTGCGGCAACTCCGGCTCTACGATGCGTATGCTCGCCGGGCTTGTAGCCTCTCATCCTCACACCTTCCGTTTGATCGGAGACGCTTCGCTCACACCGCGGCCCATGGAGCGTATCCGCGGACCTCTGTCCAAGATGGGTGCGAAGATCGATCTGACGGACGGTCATGCCCCCATTACCGTGCACGGTGGACCCTTGCAGGCAATCACCTTCGATACGCCGATCCCGAGCGCACAGGTGAAGACGGCAATCCTCTTCGCGGGTCTGCAGGCAAACGGAACCACGACCATTAGCGAGTCCGTTCGTACACGCGACCACTCCGAACACGCCCTGCGCGCCTTCGGTGCGGAACTCACACGCACGGCCGACGCCATCTCCATCGAAGGCGGACAAAAACTGCAGGCCCTGAACCTCACCGTGCCCGGCGATATGTCCTCTGCGGCGTTCTTCCTTTGTGCCGCGCTGCTCTTCCCTGAATCGAACCTGGTCCTGGACGACCTGGGCATGAACCCCACCCGTTCTGCTCTCCTGGATGTCCTTGTCGGTCTCGGGCTAAAGGTAAAAGTCCTCAATCTCGAAGAGCATCACGGCGAACTGATGGGCTCGCTGCAGATCAACAGCTCGGCGCAGCTAAAGGGTGCAGAGATCTCAGGGGCCCTTTCAGCGCAACTCATCGATGAGCTACCAGTCCTCGCTGCGATTGCCCCTTACACACGCGATGGCGTGAAGATCCGCGATGCGAAAGAGTTGCGCGTCAAGGAGTCCGATCGAATCGCTTTAGTGGCTAAGAATTTGAAGGCGATGGGTGCGGAGTTCACAGAGAACGAGGACGGCCTGGACATTCCCGGTGGCCAGACGCTTCATGGGGCTGCGATCGACTCTGGCCTGGATCACCGCATCGCGATGGCTTTCTCCATCGCAGCGCTGCGTGCTGAGGGGGATACGGAAATCCACGGTGCTGAGGCAGCGGCGATCTCGTTCCCGGAGTTCTACACGCTTCTGGACTCGCTCTGCGAACGGTAAAGCGCGATATGGGCTGCTACATCTTGTAGCGGCCCATGTCGTCATCATTCAGACCTTCGAGCCAGCGGCGCATCTCATCGGGCTGGATGTTTTGGCCATTGGTCTGGGATTTCTGCACGGCGTCCAGCACGGACCGCTCGACGTAGACCGGACAATCTGCGCGCATCGCTAAAGCCAGAGCGTCGCTGGGACGAGCGTCCAGGGTCATCGTCTCTCCATTGCGATCCAGCCAGATCACGGCAAAGAACGTATCGTCCTTCAACTCACTGACCACGACCTTGAGAATCTCGGCGTCCAGAGCATGGATGGTATTCCGCAACAGATCATGCGTCATGGGACGCGGTGTCGCCGTCTTTTCGATCTCCATCGCAATGGCGTTCGCTTCGAAGATGCCCACCCAGATCGGGAGAACGGCTTCCCCGCCGATCTCGCGCAGGACGACCATGGGCATGTTCGTGACGGGATCCATCATGAGACCGCGAATCTTTACTTCCACTTCATCCGGAGATTTCATGCACTGACCGCCTCGCCCACCAGGCTATTCGGAAACGTCTGCGTAATGCGAACTGTCTGATAACTTCCGAGCGCAGGCAGAATGGGTTGCGTCACGGTGAAGTTCACCGTCTTATTCTGCGAACTGCGCCCCGTTACCTGTCCGCGCTGCCGATTGTAACCTTCCACCATGACCTCCATCACCTGTCCCAGGTGGCGGCCATAGCTGATCCGCTGCAGTTCACGCTGGCGATCCATTAGACGTTGTAAACGGGCGGCTTTGACGTCCATCCCTACCGTCTCTTCCATGTGGATCGCTGGCGTGTTCGGGCGCGGCGAGTATTGAAACGCAAAGACGCCGTCGTAGCCTACTTCGTCCAGCAAGGAAGCCGTCTGTTCGAAGTCCTCTTCGGTTTCGCCGGGGAATCCCACAATGATGTCGGTGGTCATACTGATCTCGCGTTTCGCTGCCTTGATCCATGCAATCCGTTCGAGATACCACTCGCGCGTATACTCCCTCTGCATCGCCTTCAAGACAATAGAGGACCCGCTCTGAACCGGAAGATGCACATGATCGCAAACCTGCGGAACAGCGTCGATGACGTCGATGATGTCCTGTGTAAAGTCGCGTGGATGCGATGTGGTGAAACGGACACGACGGACTCCGGTCATCTGACCAATCGCACCCAGCACCTCGGCAAAGGTCCTCTTCCCCGAAGAATCACGGTAGGAGTTCACATTCTGCCCAAGCAACTGGATGTCTGTGTAGCCCATGTCGGCCATGCGCCTGGCCTCAGCCAGGACGCTGTCCGAGGTGCGGCTACGCTCCTTGCCGCGGGTATACGGCACCACGCAGTAGGAACAGAACTTATCGCAACCCTCGATGATGGTGATATACCCACGGTGAGGGTTGGAGCGGGCGGTAAATTCGGTGTCAAAGGTCTCATCCGTCTGGCGATCGTCGAGGCCGGTGATCCGGTTCTCTCCCGCTTCCAGCCGCACGAGCATCTCAGGCAGATTACGGTACGACGCGGAGCCCGAGACGAGCGAGACGTAAGGCGCCTTCTCGAAGATCTTCTCGCCCTCCTGCTGGGCCACGCAACCGATGACGGCGAACTTCTTCCCCTCGCCCTGCATCTTCTTGTATTCATTCAGGCGGTGAAAGACCTTCTGCTCGGCCTTGTCCCGGATCGAGCAGGTGTTGTACAGGATCAGACCCGCAGCTTCCTCGTCCTCAACCCGCGTGTACCCCTCATGCTCCAGGGTCCCGATGACCTTTTCGGAGTCATGGGCATTCATCTGGCAGCCAAAGGTTTCGATGTAGAAGGTTTTGGCACGCACCGGGGCCACATCGGAGAGGATCGGAAAATCAGGGGAAGAAACTAACATACGTGATCAAGTATATCGCCCTGAGGATTTGAGGTTCGCTTTCTTTGCCAGGAGCTCTCTAGCGGGGATCGTGGAGTTCACGCTCGATGATAGTGAGAGATTTCTTCTTCAGTTGAAGGTAGATTCGTCCTAGATATTCTCCCAAAATGCCCAGCAACATGGCATTCATGCTGAGGGAGCCGAGCACGAGGACCGTGATGGTCGTAAAGCCAGCGGGCGCTCGGAAACCGACGGTGAAATACGCGATGAGATAGCCAAAAATCGCCAGAAGAGTTCCAAAAGAGACCGCCACGCCGACATAGGTAGCCATTCTCAAGGGTACGATCGACTGATTGATGATGCCGTCCAGCGCCAGCATCACATTGTCGTAAAAGCTGAACTTCGTTGTGCCGATAGCGCGTGCCCTGCGAGCGTAGTCGATGCCTAACTGGCTAAATCCAAGCGTTGCGATGGTGCCGCGAAGATACGGTCTATGGTCGTCCATCGAGCGAAGCTCTTCAATCACGCGCCTGCTGATAAGACGAAAGTCGCCCGCATTCTGGGGAATGGGGTCCTCGGACAAGCTATCGACCAGCCAATAGAAAAATTTACGCGCATAGCTCCACTTCCGTGACTCGATACGGCTCTTTCGGATGCCATAGACGACGTCATGCCCTTCAGTCCAGTGTTTTAGAAAGACGGACAGCATCTCCGGAGGATCCTGCAGATCGCAATCAAGCTGAATCGCTGCGTCTCCATTGCATTTGAGGTAAGCCGTCAGGATGGATCGCTGATACCCGAAGTTGCGTGAGAAGCGATATGCGCGGATACGAGAGTCGGACCGAGAGAGAGCGCTGAGCAGATCGGGAGTCCTGTCTGTGCTGTGGTTATCAGTAAAGACAAATTCAAAATCGTAGTTCGTGCTGAGATCGTCGAGAATAGGCCGCAGCGTATCGTAAAAAGGCAAAATGTTGTCTTCTTCGTTGAATACGGGAACGATCAAAGAAATCAGAGGTCGCGTTGGCGCGGTTCCAGATTGAGACAAGCAAGTTCCTTTCGATCACAGCCAGAAGATCTGTATGAGGCTTCAGATGCTGTTCGGTGGTCAGGCGGAGAGTAAATAGCGTTCAAGTAAAGAGCGACAGTTTTTGATGCCCTCATGCAGTGTTCGCATGGAGAGATCAGGATGTTCCCTGGTCAGTTTGTCGATAGATAAACCGGCGCTCAGAGGTCGAGGGGCAATCTGATTGAGTTCAGAGGTCGGAACACCTTGAAGCAACGAGGGATCCAGACCGAGTTCTTCAGCAATCTGTCTCGCAAAAGCGAAACGGCCCATTCTTTCGGATCCGCAAGCATGAAACAACCCCGACACTCCGCGCTTCACCAAAGTTTCCGTGACAACCGCCAGATCAAGGTTATAGGTAGGTGTGGACACCTGATCCTCCGGTACCTTCATGGATTTACCCATTTTGAGGTTTCGCATAAGGCTGTAAAGATAGTTTTTCTCCGCACTATCCGGCCCGTACACGACGGTCGTGCGGAGGATCAATGCTTCCGGATGGGCCTGACGGATGGCGAGTTCGCCTCGAACTTTGCTCAAACCGTAGACGTTCTTAGGATTGGTGGGGTCACCTTCACCATAAGGACCGTCCAGTCCATCAAAAACGTATTCCGTGGAGTAGTAAACGAAGGGCAACTTTCGCCGGTATGCGACCTCCGCCAAGGCAGTTGGGGCCTCTGTGTTCACCCGGTAGGCCATAGACGCCTGCCCTTCACACGCCTCGACGTTGGTCATGCCTGCCAGACAATAGATTGCGTCGAGTTCGACTCCCTTAAGTGCCAAATCGGCCTGCTCGAACGTAGCTATTTCAGCGAGATCCAGCGAGAGCCATCCTGCCGCTGGCATCCGTTCCCGCGTTGTGGGGAGGGCCCGCGATCCGAAGCGCTGCATCATCTGGCGGCCGATCTGACCTGTAGCACCGATCAAGAGAGATTGCGCAGCTCTCACTTCGCCTCTCCGGTCTGGCCTTTGGAAGGCATTTTGAAGGGGCTCTTGAAATCGCGAAACGTCGGCAGAGACTGATCCCGGACAGACACGATCGGATTACTCTCCGGCCAGGGGGCATCGAAAGAGTTCCAAAGGATACCTGTGTCGTTTGCGGGATCGTGTTCACTCGTCACGTGATACACCACGGTAGCGGGTCCCTTCCGCACGTAGAAGCCATGCGCGATGCCCCGGGGAAGATAAACGGCGTTGTGCGCATCCGCAGTCAACTCATAGACCTCGTATTGACCGAAGGTTGCTGATCCGATCCGAAGATCCAGTGCAATGTCGCAGATGGATCCTGAGGTGCAATAGACAAGCTTGGCATGGTCGCTTGGAGGAAGCTGAAAGTGCATTCCTCGCAGCACATTGCGATTTGAGGTGGTGTAGAAGACCTCATCAAAAACATCCTCAAGGCCGAGGTTTTTAAGGACGGTCCGTTGAACGGTTTTTACAAAGATTCCGCGTGCATCTTTGAACGCGGGAAACTGAATTGTGAAGCACCCCGGGAGCTTTCCTTCGGTGAAGCGAATCTTCCGAGAAGGATCAATCGGCGCTTTGGCAGTGACTTTCTCGGGCATGGCATCCATCATAGCGAGAACGACACTCCTCATGCCGCAAGAAGGTCCAAATCAGCCTCACGATCATCCGTATACTTATCAAACACTTCGATCTTCGGCTGTTGTTGATTCCTTTATCGCTGGCGTGTCAAATTCAGGGGAACAAATGCTTCGCGACACGAAACCAAGAGAAAGCCTTCCTCATGCGCTCAAGATCTTTGTTCGATGGAGCATCGGATTAACGCTTGCATCGTGGTTGGAAGCAATTGTTGCTCATCTCAGGGGTCTACCGAAGCCATACTCCTGGCCCTATTATTGGACATCGGGAGATCGCTTTTTTGATTTTGAGGGGTTTCAGGAGCGGTTTGCCCACTTTAGTGAAGGCACATTCTTCAGCCACAAATATGGTCCGTTTCCTTATCCGGCGCCTCTTGTTCTCTGCTACAGGTTCCTCTTTGCCCTCTGGGGACAACGTCCCCACTCTATTCGCATCTTCTTCGCGTTTTGCGGCATTGCCTTTTTTATAGCGATATTTATCTTCTATCTTGCGCTTAGAAAGCGCGGAATCTCAAAAAAGAACTCAATGTCTTTCCTTGCAGCCACTGCCATATTTTCCTATCCGGCTTACTTCATCCTTCAGCGGGGAAATATTGAGATCTTTGTCTGGGTTGCAATGGCAGGCATGGCTGCGGCATTGAGTAGAAAGGCACTCCGTTGGACCGCGTTCTTCCTTGGCGTTGCGATCGCGTTCAAGTGGTATCCGGTCCTCTTTTGCGGAATCTTTCTCTACCGGGATCGCCTCAAATACATTGCAATCTCCGCTATTACTGCAGTAGGAACCACCTTTGGCGCGGCTTTCCTGGTAGGGCCGACAACGCTAATCGCACTAAAAGAAACTCAGATCGGTATGCGCCTTTTCCTGGAATTCTTCACCTTGCACTACAAAGAACTAGGCTACGATCATTCTTTTTTTGCGGCGATAAAAGTCCTGGCGCATGCCTTCCATCCCAACGTCGAGCACTTGCTCTCTCGATACATGCTTTGCGCAGCAGTCGCAGCGACTTTTCTTTATTTCGCCCGAATACGCCGTTTATCAATGCTCACGCAATTCATAGTTTTGAGCCTCCTGGCCGTGACATTGCCGCCCACCTCCTACGACTACACACTTCTGGAGCTTTATTTTGCTTGGGGATTCTATGCTCTATACCTGATCGACTCACGCAACTTGGAGAGGCACATTCATGCCGATGCTTGGACGATGTTTTGGTTCGCGATGGCTTTCACGCCTCAGGGATATGTCATCCTGCGGGGGGTACGCTTTGGCGCTGAAGTAAGGATGATCGCGCTCTCAGCGTTACTTTACTTATTTCTTAGGTATCCGCTTTACGAGGCGATAATTACGCAAACATCGGATGAACTTGTCTGAATACCACACGAGCAGAAGTCAACGCTCGCATAAAGAATTTAACAAGAAGTCCCAGAAGGAAAAGTCTCTGATTATTGAAGTAGGAAACTTATATTGAATGTGTTACTCAGTGCTCTTGTTTGCTCGAATCTTTTTGAATCAGGATTTTGGTAGCGTTACCGGGGCTCGAACCCGGACTCTTCGCCTTGAGAGGGCGACGTGTTAACCAGTTACACCATAACGCCACGAAACGGAGTGGATATCCGTTGCAACTTGATCAATATAACAAACTTTGACGCTCTCTGCACGATTGGAACCGAGCGCTTAGATGCCCAGTCGCTTCACTTCGTCGTTGTAGTACTTGCGATAGAGAATGTCCCACTCCTGTGTGCCTTCCAGGATGATTCTCTGCTGGGAGGAGATCTTCAGGCGGGCGGCGGCGTCGATCTTTGTCTCTTCCAGCAGCAGTTTTTCGAGAACGCGGCGCGCTTCCTGTCGGACGGTGTTGCGATCTTCCAGAAAATCGCACTCGTCGATCTCAGCCAGGGTATCGGCTACGACGTGGGCGAGCTTGTTTGCCTTGTCGCGGGAGATTCTCATAGCACCGCCTTGTACTTGCGCGCGAGCTCGTTTTTGACCTTCTTGAACATCTCTGGATAGCTTGCGCCCGTTTTGACCATATCGTCCTGGAAGGCTCCCAGGATCACTCGCACTTCATCATTGATGCGGTCTTCCAGAGACAGCTCATCGATCAGACCCTCCTGCACCTTCTCGATCAGCCGTGCAGGCTTGTCCGTCCGAATCACCTTCGCCGCTTCCAGACCTTTTACCGTCTGCCGCGCCAGGTACCCTACATATTCTTTGGAAAAAATCATCGCGTTATATCGCTAAATCTATCACAACAAAGGCTACTTCTTCTTTCCCCTATGGGGGCACTCAGGGGTGTTCAGGCATCCTTCGGCCAGACGAAGTCGCTTAACCGGTACGCCTCCTACGAGATGGCTCTGGACGATCTCTTCCACGTCTTTTGGTCTCACAAAGCCGTACCAGACCGCGTCTGGATAGACGACGACGACAGGACCGTGTTCGCACTGGTCGAGACAGCTGCTCTCATTGGTCCTGATCTGGTGTTTCAGGCCAGCATCTTTAATCGCGTCCTTGAAGGCGTCCTTCAACTTCTTTGCGCCCTCGTTCCGGCAACTGGGGCGAGCGGCGGACTCGTCCCTCTCGTTCATACAGATGAAGACGTGTTTCTCAAACGCTGGCATCTGCCCATCCTACTACCGTGGAAGTGACCCAAAATCTGAGACAATATTGACTGCATGCTCATCGAAAACCTCGCTTCCCTCAAAGACGACATGGTCGCTTTCATCGCCGGCAACGGACTCCGCCGGGTCTCGGCCTACGTGTCAGAAGACGTGCCCTCCGTCGTCTTCGAAGAAGACAACGTGGATTCCTGGAAGGACTTTGTCGAACATGCCAAAGCCTCAGGCGCAGCGTTCCTCACGATGAGCGAAGTAGTCCTGGAGAAAACCGATGTCGAGATCCTCGTGCAGCAACTCCGGGAGCAGTCTTTCCCCGACCCGGATTCTCACGAGATCGCCGAGGCGCAGTATCTTGTCGAACACGTTGGAAAGACGGGTTACCTGCAACTGGGTTTTGCTCATCAGGGCGTCATGTTTCTCTATGAGACCGAAACGGAGTGGTACGACCGCTTTCAGCAGATCCTGGAAGCCGTAGGCGAGCTCGGCCGGATTGTCGTCGACGAAGACGACGAGGACTAACGAAAAAGCATGGCCCTTCCCGCTCGCTGGGTGCTCCCTGAGATTGATCCGGATGTCGTTGCCGAAATCGCATCGTCCTGCACGCTTCCCCTCCCTGTTGCTGGAATGCTGGTCCGTCGCGGCATCTCTTCCCCCGAAGAGGCTCGATACTTTCTGCAACCTTCGCTAAGCCAGTTGCACGACCCATTTACCATGCTTGGCATGCACGAGGCGGTCGACCGCGTCCTCGAAGCCGTCCTGCATCGCGAACCCATCCTGATCTACGGCGATTACGACGTGGACGGAACCACTGCAACAGTTCTTCTCAAGACGGCGATCGATCGCATCACGCCCAAGGGCAGCGCTTCGCTGGTGCGCTTTCATATTCCACACCGCATCCGCGAGGGTTATGGCATGCAGACCGGTATTCTGGCCGGCGCCGCCGAGCAAGGCATCCGCCTTGTCATCTCTGTAGATACGGGCATTCGTGCATTTGCCGCTGCCGATGAAGCCCGTGCCCAGGGCATGGACCTCATCGTTACCGACCACCACCTGCCCGACGACTCAGGGATCCCCGAGGCCGTGGCCGTGCTCAACCCGAACCAGCCTGGATGCCCTTATCCCTTCAAGGCAATCTGTGGAGCGGGCGTTGCCTTCAAGCTGGCGCATGCGCTCCTGCTCTCCGTAGCCGCCGACCCGGACGATCCCACCTTCAATCCGATCTCCAAAGAGGCGTTAGAGGAGAAGTTTCTTCCTTCCTTTCTTAAACTGCTTGCGATCGCCACGATTGCCGATTCAGTCCCTCTCAACGGAGAGAATCGGGCGATCGTGGCTCTGGGGTTGGAGCAGCTTCGACGTCCCAATCAGGCTGGACTTCGAGCCCTGATGCAGCTCTCTGGTTTTGAACTGGAAAACGGTACGGTGATCAAGAGCTTCAACGCGCGGGACATCGCCTTTCGCATTGCGCCACGGATCAACGCCGCTGGCCGCATGGACACGGCAACCGACGTCGTCCAACTCTTTCTCACGCGAGATCCTGCAGAGGCCCAGACGCTCGCCGAGAAACTCCATGCTCTCAACACGGACCGACGCGAGGCAGAAGCGCGCATCCTGGAAGAGGTCGAGGCGCAGATTGCGAAGTTGCGAGAGACCGATGCCGATCTTGAGAGCCACGGGGTTGTTGTACTGGATGGCGAAGGCTGGCATCGTGGGGTGGTTGGCATCTTGGCTTCACGCGTCGTAGAGCGGACTGGACGCCCCGCCCTTGTGCTCGCTCACGAGGATGGACAGGCGCACGGTTCAGGCCGCTCCGTCGCGGGATTCCATCTGCTGGACGCCATTACAGCTGTCGATAACGAGTCCGCCGTCTTCACTCGATTCGGTGGACATGCTTTTGCCGTCGGATTTTCGCTTCCGTCCAACGTTGTGCCGGATTTCAAGCTCCGGCTTTCCGCGTATTCTGCTCCCCGGCTTACACCTTCGGTGCTTGCTCCAACGATTCTGCTTGATTCGGAGCTGCATCTGTCCGATATCGACGCTACTCTTCTGGCAGCCGTAAGGCAGTGCGAACCCTTCGGGAACGAGAACCCGGAGCCCATCTTTGCCGCCTTTGGTGTGACTGTTCTGGATCCGATTAAGACGCTGAAGGAGAAGCATGCCAAGCTGCGGGTTCGCCAGGCAGAAGGTGGTCTGGCTTTCGCCGCGCTCTGCTGGTCGCGGTCCGAATCCTGGCCTGATCGTCTCGAGAGGCTAGGCATTACCCAGGGGACCAAGGTGGACATCGCGTTTCGTCCTCGTGAAAACGCGCATCCTGACTTCGGCACGTCCATCGATCTGGAGCTTTGCGATATTCGACTTGCTGAGACGCCATCGCTGGCTTAGCCCCGAAAATTTCCGCATCGAAGCGACACCAACTGCGTCTTATATACTGATAATTCAAGACGATATGACGGCAGAGAGTACACAAGGCAAAATGCGAACTGTTTTTTGGACTGTTGGGGTGGCCGCAGTCGTACTAGCGCTGATCTTTGGGATTCGACGTCTCCTTCATGAGGACACACCCGTCCGCGTGGCCGTCGCGACCTACCAGGATCTTGTCAGCACCATCTCCACCAACGGTAAAGTTGAGCCGATCCAGGCCTTTGAGGCGCACGCTGCCTCTCCCGGCACGGTGCAAAAGCTTCTCGTACGTGAAGGAGACCACGTCGCGGCGGGCACGTTGATGGTGCAGCTCGACGACTCCACCGCTCTTGCGCGTGTGGCAACGGCGCGGGCCGGTCTGGCGGGGGCTCAGGGCTCATTCCAGGACATGAGCCAGGGCGGGAGCCAGGAAGAGCGAATTTCGATCGCCGGGGATCTGAATCGCACACGTCTCCAGGTTCAGCAGGCGCAACTCGATCTGTCCACACTCCAGAAGCTGCAGGCCAAAGGCGCAGCCTCCGCCAGCGAAGTGAATGCGGCTCAGTCCCGCCTTGCAACCGCACAGGCGAATCTTGATGCAGTGCAGAAGCGGAGCACAGCGCGCTTCGCGGCCTCTGATAGAACACGCAGTGCAGCGCAGCTTGCGGACAATCGAGCCAACCTTATGGCCGCTGAAAAGAATCTGGCGTTTGCCATTGTGCGGGCGCCTTTTGCGGGAATCGTATATTCGCTGCCGATTCGAGCGTATGAGTTCCTGAACTCAGGGGATGAGATTCTTCGCATGGCCGATCTCAATCGGATGCAGGTACGTGCCTACTTCGATGAGCCGGATGTAGGCAAACTTGTCGTGGGCCAAAAGGTGCGCGTGACCTGGGACGCTCGTCCGAACCGTGCCTGGCATGGACACATTGTGCATACGCCTTCGACGATCATCACCTACGGAACACGCAACGTAGGCGAGTGCCTTATTGCCATCGACGATGCTGCGGAAGATCTCCTTCCGAATACCAACGTGAATGCATTGGTTACGCTTCAGGAGAAGCCGCACGTTCTTACGGTCCCGCGGGAGGCTCTTCGCACGCAGCCGACGCAAAACTTCGTCTATCGCGTTGTGAAAAACCAGCTTGTTAAGACGCCGGTCGAAGTGGGCGCGGTGAACCTTACACTCGTAGAAGTTGTTCATGGCCTCTCTGAACACGACACCGTTGCCCTGAACGCAACTAACTCTGACGACCTCACGCCCGGCCTCAGCGTCAAGCCCGTGCAATAACATTTGCCAGGAGATTTGCCTTGATGCTTCCCTCTCTCTTCCTTGCGCTCGTGGTCGCTCAGCCGCCAACCACCCCTGGCGGTTATGAGCAGGCGCAGGCGGCTGCGCGTTCCGGTCGCGGGGACGAAGCGGTCACACGTCTGCTCGCTCTGAAGAATGACGCACGTGCCCAGCAACTGCTCTGTACCGTTTACGTCACAATGGAAAGGTTTGACGAGGGTATTCGCGCCTGCGAGGCGGTCGCTCGCGCCAATCCTTCCAGTAGCGGGGCGCAGCTCCTTCTCGCGCGGGCCTATGGTGCCAAGGCGGATCACTCCGGCACATTCACCGGTATGAAGCTGGTCGGGAAGATACGTGGCAGCTTTGAAAAGGCTGTAGAGCTTGATCCCACATCCATTGAAGCGCTCTCGGATCTCGGTGAATTCTATGTATCTGCCCCTGGTATTGTCGGTGGCGGATCGGACAAGGCTACAGCTCTTGTCCCCCGCCTGATGAAGCTCTCTCCAGCGCGCGGTCACAGGCTTCTCGGCATGATCGCTCAGAAAAACGATAATCCCGCCGTCGCGGAAGCCGAATTTCAGAAAGAGATCGAACAAAAGCACACGCCGGAGTCATATGTCGATCTCGCGAACTTCTACGCGCATGAGAAGCAGTGGGAGAAAGCTTCTGCCACTGCTCTCCTGGCCATCCGTCGCGACACGCGCCATGGCGCTGACTCTATCGACGCCGCGAATCTTCTGGTGAAGTTGAACCGCGAGCTTCCCGCCGCGGTGCAAGCGTATCGAGATTACTTTGCTGGATCGAACCAGACCGCCGAAACGCCAGCCTTCAAAGTGCATACATTGCTCGGCCTTGCTCTTGCGAAGCAAGGCGACACGTCCGCGGCCCAGCAGGAGTTCATGGCCGCTCTTGAACTCGCGCACGACTACCCCCCGGCGCGTAAGGGGGCCCAGTGATCCGTCGCCTCCTCATCGCCGTCGTTTTGTCTGGTTGTAGCCAGCTCGTTTACGGTCAGATCGCCTTCTCCTCCGCGATCGACCTGGCTCTGCGCAACTCTCCTCGCGTCAAGATGGCGGAGAGCGATGTCGTCAAAGCTCACGCCATTCTGGCGGAGTCGAAAGATGTTTACATTCCTTCGCTCTCGGCAGGTTCCGGTCTTGGATACACCTACGGTTTCCCCACTGGAACTCCTACCCTCTATAACTTCACGGCACAATCGCTGATCTACGATCAGTCGCAGAAGAACTACATCCGGGCCGCCCGAGAGGGTCTGGTCGCAGCAAACCTTGCCCTGCAGGATGTGCGACAGCAGATTGCGGAAGATGCAGCCATCACGTACCTTGCCGTTGACGCCGATCTCCAACGCCTCGCTGCCTTGAATGAGCAGTACAACTATGCCACACGACTCACTGCACTCACGCAGGAGCGGCTCGATGCCGGACTCGATCCTCGCGTCGAGTTGACGCGCTCTCGCCTTTCCGCCGCACAGATTCGCTTACGCCGCATTCAGATCGAAAACGATCTCGATATTCAACGCCAGCACCTGCTGCGTCTCACGGGCATCGCGTCACGAAGGATTACAACGGACTCCGCTTCGATCCCGTCCGTGCCCTCAAATATCTCGTTCACGGTTGCCGAGGGTGCCCTGTCACCTTCGGTACAGGCCTCCTACAGTAACGCGCAGTCCCGTCTACAGCAGGCCTTCGGAGACGCTCGCAAGTTGTACCGCCCGCAGATCGGCCTCGCATTGCAGTACAACCGATTCGCAAAATTTAACAACTACGATGTGTATTACAGGGCTTACCAGGCGAATAACTTCCTCTTCGGGATCCAGCTTACGCTTCCCATCTTCGATGCCGGAAAGCGTATGAAATCACGTGAGTCCATGGCCGATGCACAGCATGCTTTGCATGAGGCGGATCTGGCACGGGATCAGTTTCTCGAAGGTCGCAATCGCACGGCACGCAGCGTGACCGAAATGGCCGCCCGCGCTGAGGTCGTCGGTCTCGACCGTGAACTCGCGCAGGACCAGTTGGACATCATTCGCACGCAGTTGACCGCAGGCAATCCGAATGGCCAGCCCATCACGCCCAAGGACGAACAGAGCGCCCTTGTCCAGGAGCGGCAGAAGTATCTCGACTTCATCGACGCGGATGCCCAACTCAGAACCGCGCAGATCAATCTCCTTCGGTCCTCCGGGCAACTGGAGTCGTGGTTGAAAACATCCTTGGCTATAACGCCCGTCAAGCCCTGACCGGACGGCGTTCCGGAGATCTGTTATGCGAGCATTCCTTACGTTTGTGGTCGTGCTTCTTGTCATTGCGGGTCTTGTGGGCGTCGTCTATGACCGCCGCCTGACGGCGAAGTTCCAGTCCATCGAGCCTCACGCCTCGGAGTCGAGCGTTCGCTCGGAGCTTGGGTCCCCCTCCAGGACAGATCCGTCCTGCTCGGCGTATGGCACAGGGCAGGCCACCCACTGTGATCATGTCCTGGTCTATCGATCTGCATTTTCCTTTGTAAATCATAGATATTGGCTGGTGTTCATCGATCCCGGCGGATCCGTGACGGCGACCTCTTCCGAGGTTCAGCCCTGAAGAATTTACGGACACTCCGTTGATACCTCCCGTCACATACAAACCAGTGTCAAAGTGGTAAAATCAAAGCATTATCATGCCACTCAAAACGCTGTTTCTGAATCCCCCTTCGTTCGAGAATTTTGATGGCGGCGCCTCCTCGCGCTGGCCAGCCACACGCGAGATCGAGTCCTACTGGTACCCCGTCTGGCTCGCTTATCCCGCCGGCATGCTCGAAGGTTCCAAGCTTCTCGATGCTCCTCCGCATCACGTTTCGGCAGAAGAAACCATTGAGATCGCGAAGAGCTACGAGTTCCTCGTGCTCTTTACCTCTACGGTTGGCTGGAGCGGTGATCACGGCCTTGCGCGCGCCATTAAGGCCGCAAATCCGTCGATCAAAATCACCTTCGTTGGGCCGCCGGTCACGACCGATCCTGATCGCGCGCTCAATGAGTGCGAAGTCATCGACTTCGTCTGCCGTCGCGAGTTCGATTTCTCGACTGTGGAATTTGCTAACGGCAAGCCCCTCAACGAGATCCTCGGTATCTCTTATCGTGGTGAGAACGGACAGATCCAGCACAACCCGGATCGCCCGCAGGTGGAAGATCTCGATGCCCTTCCCTGGGTCACAGATATCTACAAGCGCGATATGGACGTTACCAAGTACAACGTCCCCTTTCTTCTGCACCCCTACGTGTCGCTTTATTCGACGCGTGGCTGCCCGGCGCAGTGCACCTTCTGCCTCTGGCCTCAGACACTCTCCGGTCACGCATGGCGCAAGCGCTCCACGGATGATGTAGCTGCGGAGATGAAGCACGCCAAGGAACTCTGGCCCAACGTCAAGGAGTTCTTCTTCGATGACGATACCTTCAACATTCAGAAGGCTCGGACGATCGAACTCTGCGAGAAGTTGAAGCCGCTCGGTCTGACCTGGTCCTCCACTTCGCGCGTCACCACCGACCGCGACACGCTCAAGGCGATGAAGGATGCGGGCTGCCGTCTGCTCATCGTTGGCTTTGAGTCCGGCGATCCCCAGATCCTCAAGAACATCAAGAAGGGTGCCACTGTCGAGCGTGCACGCGACTTCGTCAAGGACTGCCACGATCTCGGCCTCATCATCCACGCCGACTTCATCCTTGGCCTCCCAGGCGAGACCAAAGAGTCGATCCGCAACACGATCGACTTCGCGAAGACGCTCGACTGCGAGACCATCCAGGTTTCCATCGCGCACGCTTATCCGGGCACCGAGTTCTACGACTACGCCAAGAAGAACGGCTTCATCACGAACGAGAACATGGAAGACGGCACCGGTCACCAGATGGCGCACATCGAGTACCCCGGCCTTCCGGTCGAGTACGTCATGGAGATGGTGCATCGCTTCTACGACGAGTACTACTTCCGCCCTAAGGCCGCGTTCCGCGTGGTCTGGAAGGCGATCGTAAACCGCGACGTTCCTCGTCTGTACGTGGAGGCGAAGGCCTTCATGAAGCTTCGCTCGCAGCGTAACAAGGCTTCTCGTGCCAAGCGCGAAGAGAATGCTTTGAAGGCTCAGGAATCTGTCAGCATGAACGCTTAGCAAGTACTCAGCAGAATACAAAGGACGCGAGTTTGACTCGCGTCCTTTTTGGTTTAAACAGTTGGGCTCTGTTCATGCTTTCCAATCAAGCGCATCTGTGGGAAGGCGTCCGGATAATTCTCGCGAACGAAGGTCATCATGCCTTCACGCACAAGGCAGCGCAGGTCAAAGTTATCGCCCGCGTTTGTGGAACTCATCAGGCAGCGGATCTCCATGGTGTGTTCTTTCAGATCCGTGACCTGCAGACCGCAGACCTTGCCATCCCACTGCTTTGCCTCGGAGACGATCTTGGTCAGGTGCTCACGTAATGGCTCCACCGGAACGGTGTAGTCGAGATACAAAAACGCCGTACCCATAATGTCGGCAGACTGGCGTGTCCAGTTCTGAAAGCTGTTTTCGATGAAGTAGGTAAGGGGCACAATCAAGCGCCGCATGTCCCAGATCCTGACGACGACGTAAGCGGAGGTGATCTCCTCGATCTTTCCCCATTCGCCCTGCACAATCACGACATCGTCGATACGGATTGGTTCTGTTATGGCGATCTGCAGGCCGGCAAGGAAGTTCGAAGCAGTGGACTTCGCAGCTGTCGCCAGCACCAGAGAAGCCAGACCGGCGGATGCCAGGAGCCCTGTTCCCGCACGCCAGAGACGTGCATCGTGGAATGTATAGAGAGCAGCGCCGATCGTGAGAACGATGATGAAACTAATCAGCATGCGGCGGAAGAGCTGGAACTGCGTGTGAACGCGTCGCGCCTGTACGTTGTCTGCGGCCTGCAGATCGTAGCGTCGCAGAAAGAGGATCTGTCCCACGTAGACCGCGCCCGTCGCAAACCAACCAAGGGACAGCACCATCGCGATGCCCAGGAGCTGCCGGACATTGTCGTGGATATCATACGAAACCGGAAGAAAGGGTTGGGCGACAAAGAGACAGGAGATGATAAAGATCGCGCGAGCTGGTTTGCCCAGATGTGCCTTGAGTCCCAGGCCAAAGAACTCTGGCTGTCCTTCATTCGCCTGCTTGCGAAGAATCCGAAACAGCACCCAGTGAATCGCATTCGAAAACACGAGCGCTGCACAGAAAAAAAAGAGTGCTAAAAACCAACCATGCCACAGATTAAAAAATCGCAATAGGCCCTCCGTTCGGTCTCTACCTTCTGGGATGACTCTAAACGTTCGGACGTTGGTAGCCTCGCAATCTCTTCAGGTTTTCAGTATGGCCCTTCGCCGATAGAATAGAGAGAGATGTCTCACCGCCTTCCCGCTTCGCGTTACCTCCTTCTCTTCTGCGTCATGCTTGGCGCCGCTGTGGGCGACGCTCTTCTTGGCCGCGGCATGCATGACATCGGACCCGTCTCTATCCACCATCTCTCGTCGCTCTTCTACGCGCTTGCAAATCCCTGGGTGCTCTCGGGAATTGTTGTTCTGATTGGCTTTATGGCGTCTTACATGACCGCGCTCAGCTGGGCGGACCTGACCTTTGTTCTGCCCGCGACGGCCTTCGGAAATGTGGTCACAGCGCTTATCGGAAAGCTCTGGCTGCGCGAGAGTATCTCGCCGCTTCGTTGGCTGGGGATCTGCCTGATCGTGGTGGGTGTCGGCTTTGTGGCAAATGGACCCTCGCGGACGGAACACGCGGCGGATCTCGACGAAAGGGTGGCCTGATGGTGGCGATTCCCGACGCCACGCTTCACACGTGGACGACGATTGCCGCTGTTGTGGTCACCGCGACGGCTGGTGATATTTTAATCGCGCGCTCCATGCGGTCTCTGGACCTGGATGCGATTCGCGAGAGAAGCGGTCTGGGTGGAGCGATTCTGGCGGTGGTGACGACGCCGACACTGATTCTCGGAATCGTCTGTATGGCTTTGAGCTTCTTTTCCCTGCTCTTTGCGCTGGCTGGAGCGGATCTGTCGCTGGTCGCACCCGCAACCGCCTCGCTCACGTTTGTGTCCACAGCGATCGCCGCGAAGATCTTCCTGAAGGAAAACGTAGACCGAAGGCGCTGGCTTGCGGCCCTCTTTGTTTGTGCCGGAGTTGCGCTCTTAGCGCGCTGACGAGTCCGCTGGCAGCCAACGCATAAGACCCTGCGCCGGTAGATCCTTGCGAAGAAACCGCCTGGGGGAGTCAAGAACTTCTCCTGCAGCGAGAAATCCGCTACGCACAGCGCCCTCCATGGTCGAGGGCCAGCCCGTCTGGGTCCAGTCTCCCGCGAGGTAGAGTCCGGGAAGCTCTGTCTTCTGGGAAGGGCGGAATTGGTCTAGACCGGGAGTGACGGAGAAGGTCGCGCGAGCCTCCTTCAGGATGCCGCTCTTGCGCAGCTCCGCTTTTTTCACCGCCGGAAAGAACATCGAAAGCTCTTCGAGTGAACCCGAGAGCAGGTCTTCGCGCGAGCGCTTGAGATGGGGGTGTGAGGCGCTGATGACGAGTTCCACATAGCTCCCTGCCGACGCAGGCCACTTGCGGATGCGGGATTTGTGAAAGATCCACTGGATGCCAGTGTCCAGGAGGACGGCGTGGTCCAGATCAGTAATCTCGCGGTCGAACCAGAGATGAACAGTGGTGATCGGAGCGTTACGGAATTGTCCCGCGTTGGCGATGAGGTCCGAGGTGGCATCGAGTTCAGTCGGCAAAAGGCGCTGGACCTGCTCGAAGGGAACCGCGACGATGACGTTCTTTGCCGACAGCGTCTGGTCTTCAAGATGCACTAACCAGCGATCGCCATCGCGCTGGAGTGGCGTATCTACGCTTTGTGTGAGTAGGAAGCGGCTTCCCTGCTGCTCCGCATGACGTGCGACTTCGCCGTAGAACTCCGAGAGTGGGAGCGGCGGAATGCCGAGACGGCCGCCCTCCGCTGACTTGATAAAACTCTCGTGGAAGACTTGTCCCGCATAGCGCGTGGAACAGTTTTCGAAGCTGTCGTTCAGAGCTCCGACGATGACCGGCTCCCAGAAGTGACGTATCGCACGTTCGCTCTGATGTGTGCGCTTGAGCCACTGGTCGACGCTCTCCCTGTCATCGGCAGGATAGCCGCGAAGAAACTCTACCAGTCCGCGCGCCACTCCCACTTTGTCCGCGAGGCCCAGCATCGACGCGCGAAGAAAAGAGGGAGAAGAGTGAAACGGTGCCGGGAGAGCACCGGGACGAATGCTTGTACTATTGCCGTTCGTCTCCAGAAACGTAAGCTCTTCGTACCAGCGAATACGGTCACCGATTCCCGCGTCTTCACAGAGAGCACGGAGATTCGTACAGCAGCCGAGGAGAACATGCTGGCAGTCGACGACCTCATGCAGAGCAGGATGCTCGTAGGAGTAAGCCCGCCCGCCGACGAACGGCTTGCGGTCGATCACAGTGACTTCTGCGCCTTGCGAGGAGAGCGCGGTCGCTGCAGCAAGGCCAGCCAGTCCCGCGCCAATCACGATCACATCGCTCATTTAGGAAACGCCCGATTCACGAATGACTTTCCCATACCTCCAAGAAGGATGGTGAGCTTGACCGAGGTAGGCACGCTTACGCGCTCAACGAAGACCTTTGCGGGTTCCTTCGCAACGCGCTCCAGAAGTCCGCGATAGATGGATGCAAGCACATTCATCGCTGCTCGGGAGTCGCGATCGAGGAGAGGAATGAGTTGATCGGCGGCTTGATAATAGCCGCGAGCACGTTCGATCTCGAGTCGCATGAGAGCGATCACCGGTTGCGATGGACGGTGCGTATGAGCAGCAGAGAGGAGCTGGCCCACGTCGGCACCGGCCGACTGCATGTCCTCGATCGGGAGGTACAAACGCCCGCGTTCAGCGTCTTCGCGCACGTCCCGAAGAATATTGGTGAGCTGAAATGCGATGCCGGTCTCTTCCGCGAAACGTTCGGCGCGCGGGTCGGTGTAGCCAAAGATTTTTATGCAGACGAGCCCCACGACAGAGGCCACGAGATAGCAGTAGCGGTAGAGATCGTCGAAGGACTCGTAGGCCTGGAAGGTTCTTTCCGGCGCCGCAATACCGGAAGGAGCGGCTGTCATCGGAACGACACCGTCGATGTTTTCTTCAAGATCCATTGTCGTTCCGCGGACAAGCTGTTCCAGGAGTTCGTCTGGAATAGCAAACCGCCTCTGCGTGTCGTTGACTGCGAGGAAAATGGAGTCCGTCGTCGAGCCTCCAGCACGCGCCGCGCGCCAGGAATCCAACCATTTCTTCATAGCGATGCGGCGCTCCGGAACGGAGATCGATTCGTCGTCCGAAAGATCGTCGGCACGACGCATGAAGGCATAGATGGCGCACATCGCATCGGATTTGTGACGCGGCAGAGCGACAAAGGCATAGTAAAAATTCTTTGCCTCGCGCTTCGCAATCGCGCGGCACTCCTGATACGCAAGGGCGAGCTGTGGAATCACGCAGCACTCCGTTTTTTGGAACGGAAAGACGCTGTCAGTTTCCCGGTCAAGGCACCAGCGACCAGACGCATTTTTACGGCCTTCGTGACGATGGGACGATGTTGCAGCGTGTTGAAATCGATGGCTTCGATGGCATCGAGAATCGCCTCTCCTCCACGACGAAAGAGACGCAGTGCGGAGGCAAGATCAGCGTCCACGCGATCCTCAATCGGCTGACCCTCCGCGAAGAGAATGCGCGTCTTCCCCACGAGGTAACGGAGAAGTTCACGATAGGCCGGGGTAAACTCGCTCGCCTGCAGTTGTTCCTGTGTCACGCCGAAGCGCCGCATCTCGTCTTCCGGAAGGTAGATGCGACCACGACCGATCAGGTCCGGGCCGACGTCCTGCCACATATTGGCATACTGCAGGCCTGTACAGATCTTGTCGGATAGAGCGAAGAGACCCGCATCGCGATAGCCCGAAGAGTAGAGAATCAGATGGCCGACGGGGTTCGCGGAGCTGTCGGAGTAGGCGGCCAGATCCCCGATCGTTTGATAACGAGAAAAGGTCTGGTCGTTTTTGAAACTCACGAGGAGATGCGTGAACGGTTCGCGAGGAATGTCACAGGAGCGGATGGTCTCTGCCAGCGCGATCAGCACAGGATGTTTCACCGAAGCCGGAGAGTCATAGACCTCCAACAGCATCTGTTCCCATTCGTTCAGAAGACGGAGAGCCAGAAGCGGATCGCCGACCTCGTCGGAGAGATCGTCAGAGACGCGGCAGTACGCATAGATAGGGTAAAAGTGGAGGCGAAGCCGCGCTGGCAGGAACCAGGTTGCCACATGAAAGTTCTCATAGTGCGACTCCGCCAACGACTTGCACCAGGCGCGCGCCTCTTCAAGCGTAGGCGCCGTAGCGGGTTCGACAAACGAAGGCGGGCCTCCCAGGAGGCGTACGGGGGCTGTACTGGCGATCATAAGTTCAGGCCTCGGAGCTCTGCCTCGGGTTCTGCTTTGGTGAAGATAGCCGTTTTGATGTCGGGTGGCCCGGGTTGGGAGGAGCGCACCATCATCCTGGCAAAGATCTTCGGCACATCCGCCAGAATGGCGCGAGCGGTGATGAAATCGGCGGATTGGAGACGTTCGCTGGTGATGAGTTCGAACGCCGTCCGACATGTGGCTGGCGTGTGATGGAAGGTGGCTTTCAGCGTAATGTCGCCGTAGTGCAGCCGATTGGTATCCAGAGCTACGCGGGTTCCGGAGGGAGGCCCACCAAAAAAGTTCACGGTACCCCCTTTGCGCACCATGTCCACGGCCCACTCCCAGGTGAGAGGCGTGGCCACCGCTTCGATCACGATGTCCGCGCCGCGCTGCTGGGGAGTGAGCGCCCGTGCCGCGGCAACGACGTCCAGACCGTCCGCTATTTGCAGCGTCTGCGCTGCTCCGAAGCTTTTGGCGGTGGCGGCCTGGTCTTCGCGCTTGACCACGGCGATGACGTGACATCCGGCAAGCGCTGCGACGTGGATAAACATAAGACCGATCGGACCCGCACCGATGACAATCATCGTGTCTCCGCGACGGGCATTCGACTGCTCAAGGCCATGCACCACGCAAGCCAGAGGCTCCGTCAGGGCCGCATGCTCGAACGGCACATGGTCTGGAACCAGAAGGGTATTCTTCGCCACAATGCGAGCGGGAATGCGAAGGTACTCCGCGTAGGCCCCGTTGTTGAAGAGGAGGTCTTCACAGAGGTTTTGCTGATCCCGCTGGCAGTAGTAGCAGACATCGCATGGAGCGGAGTTCAAGACAACGACACGGTCGCCCGGTTTGAAGTTCTCGACGCCGGTGCCAACCGCATGAACGGTTCCAGCCAGTTCATGACCGAAGGCGATCGGCGGCCTCAGCATCATGGCATGATAGCCACGGCGAAATACCTTGAGATCTGTGCCACAGGTCAGTGCGGCCCCCACGCGAACAACGATTTCCCCTGCTTCGGGGACGGGTACGGGTACGGATTCGACACGCAGGTCTTCTTTGCCGTAGAGAACAACTGCCTGCATGGTGACTCCGGAGAGAGGCATAGCTCTATTTTCTCATTTTTCGCGCGGTCAGACGGAATAGCATGTTGCAAAAGAAGTCTCAGGGAGAGTGGAACGGAAGTGATTGAAGGCGCATCTGATAGAGTGACCGCACCGATGAAAATTACAGAGAAATTTAAGACTTCATGAAGCTAGTTTCGCCAGTGGACTTTACGAAGCGTTCCATCGCCGCTCTGCAGGAGTACTCCCTTCTGTCTGGTCGCGCGATGAAGAGCCTATTCAGCCCTCCCATCTACTGGGACGAAATCTTCACGCAGATGGATTCCATTGGCTTTGGTTCGTTGCCGATTGTGATCCTTGCGGGCTTTTTTACCGGTTGCGTTCTGGCCCTGCAAAGCGCAACTGCGCTGCAGCAGTTTGGTGCGGTGAGCAAGACGGGCAGCCTCGTAGCTCTGTCAATGGTCAAGGAACTGGGACCGGTACTGACCGGCCTGATGGTCTCCGGTCGCAACGCCTCCGGTATCGCCAGCGAACTCGGTTCGATGAAGGTTACGGAACAGATCGATGCCATGCGGGCGCTGGGTACGGATCCCGTCCGTAAACTGGTCCTGCCACGCATCGCAGCGACCGTGGTGATGCTTGCCTTTCTCTCCATTCTTTCCGCAGCGATGGGGATCGCTGGAGGCGCTCTCGTCAGCGTGGCTCTGCTGGGTTTGAACAGCAGTGCCTACTTCCATTCCAGCTATGCTTCTCTGATCTACGGCGATGTCGTACAAGGCTTGGTAAAGCCTATCTTCTTCGGTTTCATCATCGCCAGTGTGGGCTGCTACTTCGGTATGACCACCAAGGGTGGAACGCAGGGCGTGGGAAAGAGCACGACGCAGGCCGTCGTGATCTCCTCGGTCTGCATCATCGTGGTCGACTTCCTTCTCACGCGCCTCATGATCGGGATCTTCGGATCATGAGTACAGCGGAAGCCAAAACGGAGAACAAGGCGGAAAAGGTCGAGTATGAAGGACCTGCGATCAGCTTTGAAGATGTTTCGATCAGTTTTGAAGGCAACGAAGTTCTAAAGAACGTCTCCTTTGCAATCGAGCAGGGAGAGACCCGGCTTCTCCTGGGGCCCGCTGGAGGCGGCAAGAGCGTTCTGATGAAGCTCTGTGACGGTCTTCTACGGCCCGACAGCGGGACCATCCGCGTACTGGGCCACGAGATCACAGGCATGAAAGAGCGTGATATGTTTGCGCTCCGCCACCGGATCGGGATGGTCTTTCAGGAGTCGGCACTCTTCGACTCCATGTCCGTAGAAGACAATGTCGCTTATCTATTGCACGAAGACAAAGTGCCAGCCGAGGAAGCCCATAAGCGCGTCGAAGAGGCGCTCCGGTTTGTTGAACTGGAAAAGGCAATCGACAAGTTCCCTGCCGAACTCTCAGGCGGCATGCGAAGACGTGTTTCGATCGCCCGCGCCATCATCACGGAGCCAGATCTGATTCTTTACGATTCGCCTACGGGCGGTCTGGATCCGATTACTTCAACCACCATCATGGAGCTGGTGATGAAGCGGCGCGACGTTTCGCACACCACTTCCCTCATCATTACGCATCGCCTGCAGGATGCCTTCTACCTCGCAACGAACCACTACAACGAGGAAAAGGGCGGCGCGGAGAAGATTCCTGACAATGGGATCGATGAGCGTACCAAGTTCCTTATGCTGAACGAAGGCAAGATCGTATTCGACGGAACGACGCTCGAACTGACGCACTCCGACGATCCGTGGCTGAAGGAGTATCTCGCTTGAAGATCGTCCTTGCAGGCGGGAATGGTCAGGTGGGTGTCCTGCTGGCGCGGCATTTTTCAAGGATTGGAAACGAAGTCATCGTCTTAAGCCGGTCAGCCGCCTTGAGGTCTCCGTGGCGTGTGGTGCAGTGGGATGGGCGTACGCTGGGACCCTGGGCTCTTGAGTTCGAGGGCGCGGATGCCGTCATCAATCTGGCGGGAAAGACGATCAACTGCCGCTATACGGCAAAGAATCGAAGCGAGATCATCTCATCACGCGTTGAGTCGACCGAAGTGGTTGGCGCGGCCATTCAAGCTGCACAAGTAAAGCCAAGGGTCTGGATCAATGCCAGCGCAGCGGGGATCTATCGGCACTCAACTACAGAAGCCTTTACGGAAGCGACGACATGGCTGGGTGGCGAAGGCGAGCCTGTTCCCGAGACTTGGCGCTTCGGCGCCGAGGTGGTCAAGATCTGGGAGAACGTATTCAATGCCATTGAGGTGCCGGGAGTGCGGAAGATTGCCCTGAGAACGACCCTGGCGATCAGTCCCGACAAGGGCGGTGTCTTCGACGTCCTGCTGGGACTGGTGCGGTATGGACTCGGTGGAACACAGGGTTCGGGAACGCAGTTTGTTTCATGGATGCACGACAAGGACTACGTGCGCGCTGTGGAGTTCATGATCGGCGACGAGAGCATCTCCGGACCGGTCAATATGGGTTCTCCTGTGCCGCTGCCAAACTCCGAGTTCATGGCGATTCTTCGGAAGGCTGCAGGCATAAAAATAGGCTTACCCGCGCCGGAGTTTGCCTTAAAGCTCGGCGCACCTATCTTGGGCACAGAGGCCTGGCTGGTGCTGAAGAGCATCAACGTTTCACCCGGCGTACTGGAGCGTGCAGGCTTCGACTTCCAATATCCTGAGTGGGATGTCGCTGCGCGGAATATGGTGCGGCGATGGAACCAGATAAACGCGTAGGTGCTAGAGAAGAAAATGGGCGCGGCGATAAGACATCGCCGCGCCCGTTTTTTTTAGCGGTCTCCCTGACCCAGGCGTCTGTGAAAGAGATCCAGCACCGTTCCGTAGAGACGCAGAGCCAGCTCGGGATCGTAGCGCGCGCCCTCGTCGCGCATGAAGGCATGAGCGCCATTGACTTCGACCCAGTTGTAACGAAGGTTGAGCTCATCCAATAGAGACTGCACCTTACGCCGCCCTTCGAGCGGCACATGCGGATCCTGGCGTCCCCAGATCATGAGCAGTTCGCCCTCAATCTCTTTTGCCCGCGCCATGGAGTCGTCGTGCATGCCTTTGCCCAGGGAGCCTTTGTGAATGTCCGTGGCATAGAAGCATGCCGTCGCGCGAACGTCTTTCTCAAAGGCCGCGCGGAAGGCCAGATGGCCTCCCATGCAGATACCGAGCGCACCTAGCTCGCCGGTGCAGTCGGTGCGTTGTTTCAGATGGTCGAGGATTGCCCGGGTGTCTGCGTCGTAGCTGGCAAGCTCCTTTGTGGTCTTCAGAGCATTGCCCCTATCGGAGCCCGCCTGGTCGTAAGCAAATACCTCGCCCGGCTCGCAGAACTCGTGATACACCTCGGGCATGGCTACGATGTATCCGTGACCTGCGATCAGAGCTGCAGTGCGACGGATAGGACCCGTGATCTGAAAGATCTCCGAGTAGAAGACGATGCCGGGATATTTTCCTGCCGCAACAGGGCGAAGGATGTGTGTGCGCATGGGGCCATACGGTGTGATCAGTTCAACAAACTCTTCGGTGATGATCATGGGCGTTTTACAAAACCTTTCTGTTTCAGTTGGCATGGATCGCGGAATGGCGAATTCGAGCCTACGCGGCGAAAGCCGCATACTCTATGAAGAGTTATCTCATGCCAAGGGACGTGTGCGGCCCTGATCTTACCCATGCGATGCGCCTCGACAAGCTAAACTCAAGTTTGTGGGTTTATCTTCCAGACCGGCTCCGCTGCGTACCTTGCAAGTCCTCCGCGGCATCGCCGTCCTTCTCGTCGTGATCCACCACTTTTCCGATGTGACCGCCGCATTCACTCCAGAGCACAAGGTATGGGACAACGGCGCCAGCGGTGTCGATCTCTTCTTCGTTATCAGCGGATTCATCATTCCCCTGTCGATCGATTCCAGCAGATCCGGCTTCGCGGCGGCCGCCAGGTTTTTCCAAAGACGACTGGAAAGAGTCGTCCCTCTCTACTGGCTCGTTACCACGCGAACCCTACTCTCCATGCTGTATTTCGGTGTGCCACTTATCTTTTCGCACATCGTCGGCTCTTATTTGTTCGTACCGACGCGCGGCCGCTTTGGAGAATATCTGCCCATCGTCTCGGTGGGATGGACCCTTACCTACGAGATGGCCTTTTATCTGTTGATCGCTTTGGCCATCCTTTGGACTGGAAGGGTCATGGAGGTCATGATTCCCCTGGTAGTTCTGATCGGCGTCGCAGGACTTACTGTGCCTCTTCCAGCAGTGCACATGGACCTCTCTCTGTTTCTGGATTTCGGCCTGGGAATGGCGGCGGCCCTCTGGTACACGCGCTCGAAGAAAAGACTGCCTCCACTTATGGCAACCTTGCTGTTTGTAGTCGCGCTGACTCTTGAATTGACCGCGCCGTTCTATACCCTGCGTGTCGTGCAGTGGGGGATTCTGTCTTTTCTTGTTCTGGTCTCCGCCCTCTCGCTGGAAGGCGTCCTTGGGAACAAGCTGCCGCGCTGGGCGCTGCTGCTGGGGGACGCTTCTTACTCGATCTATCTCGTGCACGAGTATGGCCTGACGATCATCCGACACATGTTGCTCGCAAAGCTTCTCTCCCCTGCTGCCGGATTGATGCTGGGCACCGTCATCGGTATGGGTTTTGGTCTGGCATGCTACTGGATGATCGAGTTACCGATCTTGAACTTCTTCAAAATAAGAAGACTGCAACTGAGAAGAAGCGTACCGGTTTCGTGACTATCGCCAGCTCACCGCAAGGTGCCAGCGAAGATTGCGCTCCGCTGTTTTGCGTAGAACGGTAACGTACTGGGAAAGCTCTTCGCGAATCAGCATCGTTTCGCTGCCAAGAATGGCAGGGTCGCGCGTGAGTTCAGCAACGAGCGCCTGAACCGTACTGAGACCGTCCTGGCCGGCATACCACTGTGGCGCCGGAAGACTCGGAAGAAGCTCGGGATTCCCTGCTCCCTCTTCGATGAGCAGCGCCATCGAATTTTCGTCCGCGGAGAAAAAGTCGATGAGCGGACGGACGGCGAGCGAGATGGCCAGTTGTTCGAGCGCATCTTCGTTACGAGCGATAGCCCGGCCATTCACGAAGATGTCGAAACCGGGATCTTCTCCCTCGACGACGATGTACATGGAAGCGGCCATTGTGGTTTCAAGTGTAAGCGGATAATCAAAAAAGAAAAGAGCCAGCGTAGGTACGCTGACTCTTTCTTTCATTCGATTGCAATTACGACTGGCGAGGAGCTCCGCCGCCTGCACCGGGACGGCGACCGCCGCGACGGCGGCGACGACGTGCTGCATCACCCGTGCCTGCAGGGCGCGCACCTTGGGGTGCATCCGTCGCGGGAGCATCCGATGCGCCTTCGGTCGGCTCATCGCCGTCGAAGTCCTCATCGTCCTCTTCCTCTTCATCGAAGTCATCTCCACCTTCCAGGGTGATGGTCTCTTCGTCGCTGCGCTTGTCGATGGTTGGAGCTGGTCCACGGGCGGCGTCGCCACCTGCTGGCTCAACCTCCGGGAGACCGAGCTTTGCGCGCTGCTCACGCAGAACAGCCTTGCGGGAGAGTTTGATGCGATTGCCTTCGATAGCGAGGACCTTTACCAGGACCTGATCGCCTTCGCGAAGCTCATCCTTCACTTCCTTGACGCGGTGTTCAGCAATCTCGGAGACGTGGAGAAGGCCGTCCGTGCCGGGGAAGATCTCGACGAACGCACCGAACTCTGCTAGGCGGACGACCTTACCCAGGTACGTCTTTCCGATCTCGGGTACTGCCGTGATATCCGAAACCATTTGGATGGCGCGAGCGAGGCTGTCGGGATCCGAGGAAGCGATGCTGACACGACCCGTATCGTCGACGTCGATCTTGACCTGAGTTGCTTCCACGATGCCGCGAATGATCTTTCCACCAGGTCCGATGAGGTCGCGGATCTTGTCCGTAGGAATCTGCAACGTGCGGATCTGAGGAGCGTAGCGCGACTTCTCTTCGTTTGCGGAGGCGATGACGGCATCCATCTTGTCGAGAAGGAAGAGACGGCCACGGCGTGCCTGCTCCATCGCTTCACGCATGATCTGGGGGGTGATGCCCATGATCTTGATGTCCATCTGCATGGCAGTGATACCGTTGCGGGTTCCAGCGACCTTGAAGTCCATATCGCCGTAGTGATCTTCCGCGCCTGCGATATCCGTCAGGATGGCGTACGCATCGCCTTCCTTCACGAGCCCCATGGCCACACCGGCGACCGAACCCTTGAGGGTGATGCCAGCCTGCATGAGAGCGAGCGACGCGCCGCAGACAGAAGCCATGGAGGAGGAACCGTTGGACTCCGTGATGTCCGACACAACGCGAAGAGTGTACGGAGACTCAGCTTCTGGAGGAAGTACAGCCTCAATCGCACGGTAGGCGAGAGCGCCGTGACCGACTTCGCGGCGGCTAGTGCCGGTCATACGTCCAACTTCACCAACACTATACGGCGGAAAGTTGTAGTGAAGCATGAAGCGCTTCTTCTGCTCTCCCTCGTAGGATTCCATGCGCTGGGCGTCATCCCCCGTCCCCAACGTGGCCGTAACCAGCGCCTGGGTCTCGCCGCGGGTGAAGAGAGCGGAACCGTGGGTGCGGGGGAGGATGCCGACTTCGATATCGATCGCGCGGATCTCATCGAAGGCGCGGCGGTCGGGACGGATACGATCCTTCGTCACCTGATTGCGGAAGATCTCTTCGCGTAGCAGCTCGTAGTACTTGCTGAGCTTCTTGGCTGCTGTAGCGTCTCCCTCAGGAAGCGCCTTCTTGAGCTCGTCCTTGATCTCCTTGATCTTGGCGTAGCTATCGATCTTGGCATACTTTTGGGTGTCGAGCGCATCGGCGACGCGGTCGTAGACCTTCGACTTGAGGTCGCTGTAAAACTCCTGGTCGATCTCGACGGGGGTGACGGTGCGCTTCGTCTTACCGGCCTTGGCGACGAGCTCGTCGATTCCGGCGCAGATGAGCTTTACCTGCTCGTGGCCGAACTCAATGGCGTCGATCACCTTATCTTCCGGAATCTCCTTCGCACCGGATTCGACCATGACGATTCCGTCCTTGGTACCGGCAACGATGATGTTGATCAGAGAATCCTTGCGCTCGGTATAGGTGGGGTTGACGATGAAGTTGCCATCGATCAGGCCGACGCGGACGGCGCCGATGGGACCCTGGAAGGGCAGATCCGAAAGCGAGATCGCGCAGGAGGCCGCGTTGATCGCGATGACGTCAGGATCGTTTTCCTTGTCCGCGGAATAAACGAAGGCAATCACCTGAGTCTCGTTGCGGTAGCCATCGGGAAAGAGCGGACGGCAGGGACGATCGATCAGGCGGCAGGTCAAGATCTCCTTCTCGGAGGGGCGGCCTTCGCGCTTAATGAAACCACCGGGGATGCGTCCGCCGCCGTAAGCGGTCTCGCGATATTCCACGGTCAAGGGGAAGAAGTCGACGCCTTCCTTCGGGTCCGGTGCGCCTACAGCGGTGGCGAGGATGACGGTGTCTCCCGAGGAGGTAAACGCTGCGCCGGATGCCTGCTTGGCAATGCGGCCTGTCTCAAAGGTAATGCGCTTGCCGCCGGCAAGTTCTACGGTCACTTCCTGTTTCATTGATGTGCTCTCTCTTTATTTCTATTGTTGGAAGTCGTTGGCCGCGCGTCCGGAATATATCCGTGGACAGGCGCAGGCGTGCAAAAGCGGCAAATCCTCTCCGGCAACCGTTGTATGGGTTGATGGGCGGAGAGGATTCGCGCATTGCATAAGAATCATTTAGGAAAGGATTTCGTCTTTCACTGGATGGCGCACTAGTATGCGCGGATGGCGCAGCAGCTACTTGCGGATGCCGAGCTTGCCAATTACTTCGCGATACCGGTCAGAATCATTCTTCTTCAGGTAATCGAGCAGACGACGACGTTTGCTGACGAGCATGAGGAGGCCGCGACGCGAGCCATGATCCTTCTTGTGCGTCTTGAAATGCTCAGTAAGTTCGCCAATGCGTTCGCTGAGGATCGCGATCTGGACTTCCGGGCTGCCGGTGTCCGACTCATGCGTACGAAACTTGGAAATGATGTCAGATTTCTTTGCGGTTGCCAACACGGTTCTACGTTGCTCCTGCTTCTCTAGCTCTCAATGTCCACTCTAAGTGTCTGATAGAGGATAGCATTTCGTTCGGTTATCAGCAATTTCGAACACGCTTCTTGTAGAAGATTTCAGCACACTATAAATCGGTGAATCATCGTGGAATTGGGCCTTTCGCACATCACACCCCTAATCGCCGCCAATCTTCGAAAAATTGGACAGTCAATATCTCCCTCTCCCATTCTTGAATTTCGTGGATTTTATACGAGCGTGTCCCTAAAATGGCGCGCACATCACACTTTCAAGGAGAAGCGTCCTATGCCCAAATTAGCCTTCCCCGGAACCACCATCCTGGCGGGAAGCCAGAACAGCGAAGCTGTCACCGCAATTCAAAATCGTCTGGTTGCAGTGGGTTGCGGCCCTGTCGATGTCGACGGCAAATACGGTGCCGAAACCGCCGCAGCCGTAGAGCATTTTCAGGCCCGCTCCGTGGATAGCAATGGGATACCACTCCTGATCGACGGAAAAGTGGGACCCACGACATGGTCCGTTCTCTTTGGCGAACGCACTGTTCCGAACCTGACGAAAACGAAAGCAGCGTCGCCCCTGCTGAAAAAGGTTCTTACGGTCGCAGCCGGAGAGATCGGGACGATGGAAGTACCGCCTGGCTCGAACCGGGGACCCGAGGTGGACATCTACATCAAAACCACGGGGCTCGATCCTGCGGGCCATTTTGCGTGGTGTACCTGCTTTGTTTACTGGTGCTTTAACAACGCGTCGGGAAAGCTCGATGTCCCGAATCCCTGCCCTAAAACAGCGGGCGTACTCGCCCACTGGGCAGCCGCGAATAAGGTGACTTCCGCCCGCCGCATCCTTCCGGAAGAGGCCCAGGCAGAACCCTCGCTCATTGTTCCGGGAACGCTCTTTCTCCTCCGTACGTCCGGAACGGCTGGACACATCGGCTTCATTGAAGAGGTGCGGGGCAATCAACTCACCACGATCGAAGGAAACACTAATGATGGAGGCAGCCGCGAAGGCATCGGCGTCTACCGACGTACGACGCGAACCATCCGTCAGGTCAACCTTGGTTTTGTGCTCTACTCGTGACACTGCGGGTCAGGTTCTGGCATCCCACCTGGCCCGGGCCCTTTAGAGTAGGCTGTGCTGCCCCGGTCGGATAGGATCGTAGTTTTGAACAGGCTTGATTGGAGCGGGACGATCGGAGCGGTGATTGAAGGCGTCCCGCATGGCAGCAAAGGCGGGCTTGGGTCGTAAGTCTGCGTCAAAAGGAAGCGGACGCTGTGGAAGCTTGTCGGCGCGGGCTTCTTTACCGTTGAGCCATGTACCACGGTCAGTTATGCCCCAGGTAAGGACCGCGCGGACGGAGGCGTCGGGCAGAACGGTGCTCAGGTAATCGCGGTAGGTCTTCGCGACACCCTCGTCCCGCACACCTTGATCTCCGGGGAGAGCGCGGTCATTCACGTCAAGCTCCGTAATGAAGACCTGAAGATTCAGAGCGCGGCACTCCATGAGGAAGCGCTGCAAACCTTGACCGTAGCGATTCTCCCCGCTGGCGGTGAGATGCGCCTGGATGCCCATCGCATCAATCGGCACATTCCTCGCCTTGAGACGCCTTAGGAGAAGAAGTGTCGCAGCGCGCCGCTGTTCTGAATCCGAACTCTCCGTGTCGAGCCCGTATTCGTTGTACGTCAGAAGTGCTGCCGGATCCGCCTGCCTCGCCGTGCGATAGGCGACTTCGAGATAATCGTCCCCGACGTAGCGGAGCCACGGCGTCATACGCATGCCGTCGGGCCTTCCCTGCTCCGGGGCGATGGCTTCGTTCACCACATCCCAGGAATGGATGCGGCCCGCGTAGCGGGAGGCGACCGTTTGGATGTGGTCAATCATGAGGCGACGTGCGTTGTCCTGATTGATGCCGGCTTCAAGCCACTTGGGGATCGACTCGTGCCAGACGAAGTTATGGCCCCGGATTTTGATCTGATGCTGTTCGGCGAAGGCCACGAGAAAGTCGGCATCGTCCCAGAAATACGTGGCTGAAGTAGGTTGGAGGTCGCCCCGTTTCATCGCATTTTCCGCAACGAGGATTGAACACTGCTCGCGAAGGAGTTGCCCATAGCGCGGGTCATGACGCAGCGGTTGGATGGCAACAGCCGTACCTGTAAGCAGGCCGTGACCGGAGGCCGCGAAACGGAGAGAATGCTGGCCGGAGACATCGATGCCGGGGAGCAGAGGAAGCGCGCGGGGTGCAACTGGTCTGCAACCGAGCACTGACACACCCGTCGTAGCGGCCGCTGCAAGCGAGATGCGCAGGAGCTCTCGCCGGGTCATCCCGGATCTATCTTCGGGTAGGGGCATGATTCTCCAGTTCCCCGATCCAGCGAAGAAAACGCAACATCTGCATCCGTTCCCGCCAGATAGTCCCCAGGAAAAATTTCGCGTCGATGGAATCCGCCGGGCGTCCCGTATAGGTTTCCATGCGCCAGAGCAGGTAGGGGCTTCGCCATGGCGTGAGCCTGTGACCGCGTGTTGCGTTCCAGAGAAAGGATGCAGCGTCCAAATTGGATCCTCGCGGGGCGATGAGACAAGTATACCGGGGACCACCGAGGATTAGAGGTAGTCGAAGAGACTTCCCTTTTCCACGATGGCAATCGTACTCAGAAGAGCTGATCTCTGGGTGGTGACGGCGCTCAATTGTGTTGCGAGAGATGCGGGGTCAGCCGAAATAAGATTGCTCTGCGCGACCTGCAGGTCAGTCTGCTGGTCTTTGGCATAGGTACCAGCTGCGGTCAGGCGCGATAAAGAGCTATCGAGGACGCTCCGCTGCTGGCTGAGGTTAGTGAGGCTGTCGTGAAGGGTCGCCAGATCGGCGGCAGCGGTAGATGGAACAACTCCCGTTTGGTAGTCCGCGATGAGCGTGTTCAAGGCACTGAAAACATCGTTTGGAGTGCCGGTGCCGAAGAGTTGAGAGCCTGGGACTGACGTCTGCAGTTGCTGGCCCGTCGTGCTGGTCACGGCAAGCGTTGCGGAATCACCTGAATAGGTGACGGTGGCAGGGGTCGTTGAGTCATCGAGAGTGAAAGGCTGCGAAGCCGTGGACGTGCCGGCAAAAAGGTAGTTGCCCTGATAGCTGCTGTTTGCCAGCGAGAGCACGGAGTCACGAATGGAAGTCAGAGACGCTGCAAGTGATTTCAGCTGGGTAGAGGTCAGGGTGGAGTTTGCCCCCTGTGTCGCCAGTGAGAGCGCATTGTTCAGCGCCGTGACGGTGCTCGAGAGGGCTGTGTCCGCGGCCTGCATTCGGTTCGAGACATTCGAAACGGTCTTGACGAAGCTGTCCATCTGACTGATGGAGGAGGACAGAGATTCATTCTGCCCAGCGGCTAGAGGATCGTCCCCGAGGGAGGTCAGCCGCAGTCCACTTGCCAGCTCCTGCGTGATCTTTTGCTGGGCCGCGGAGAGAGAGCCAAGAGAGGCAACGAGATTGTTGGTGAAGGTCGGATCGATGCGCATTATGTTTTCCTCGCTCGCTTGAAATCATTTTTAGCTGACAGCCGTTTGGACACCAAGGTTAATCGCGGAAGCAAACAGCTCGTCTACGATGGATACCACCTTGGCCGCTGCCTGATAAGAGCGCTGATACTCCGTGAGATTCGCTGCCTCTTCGTCGAGTGAGACACCGGAGAGAGCGTCGCGCTGCGTGGTGGCTTGAGCAAGTTCGGAGGATGTCAACGTTTGATCGGTTGCGGCCCCGGAGATTGTCGTACCAAGTTGTGTTAGGAAGGATCCGAAGAAGGAAGCTGCCGTCTGTCCACCCACATTCTTCGCGCCCGCCAGACCTGCCAGAGCGGTAGCATTCGTGTCGCCTCCGATTCCGTCAGTCGGACCCGCCGCGGCAATCCCTGAAGGATCTTTCATGACGACCGACAAAGAAGCTGCAGCACCACTGCTCGTAGCGGACACGTTAAAGATATCGCCACCTACGGCGCCGTTAGCATCTCTACCTGCGGCGTTCTGCGTGTTGACGGCAGTAGCTACGCTGAAGGCGAGGGTGTCGAGTGAGCTTTGTGCGTTGGCAATATCCACATCGCGGGCCTGTAGATCACCGGCGAGCGTGCCGCCTGAAAGTGCGCCGGTAATGTCTGTTGGAACGCCATTTTTTTGGCCAAGAACGTGCACGCTGCCGTTAACGTTCTGAGCCGTCAGGTCGTAGGAGACATTGCCGCCCACAAGAAGTGTGCCGTCCGTAGTTGTGAGCGAAATACCGTTGTTCTGAGTCGTGATCTGACTTAGGCCAACGATGCCAGAGAGCTGCGTAATCAAAGCCTGGCGTTGATCTTCGAGAGCTCCGGCGTCGCTGTCGGGGTTCGTCGAGGAGATCTTCTCGTTCAACGTTGCAATCTGTGACGTGAGTTGATTGATCTGCGTAACCGACCCGGAGACCTCCTGGCTAAGGTCCGAGGCCTGGGAAGCAAGCTGAGAAGATGCGGATTGGATGGCCGACGCTAAGGTTTGAGCGGCGGTAAGCACAGCCTGGCGCGTGGCTCCATCGGTAGGGTTCGCTTCCAGTGCCGAGAAAGAATTGAACAGAGAATCCAGAGCGGAACCGATTCCGCTCGCATCTGCAGAACTTGAAGTTATCTGGAAGATACTTTCGATGGATTGGAGGGCAGTCAACCGCGCACTGGTCTGTCCATCCGCCTGCGTCTGCTGCTGCAGGCGCTGCTCCAGAACGCGGTCGCGCTGTGAAACGACCGCAACGCTGGAACCGGTTCCCTGCTCATAGCCGCCAACGTTGACACTATCTCCTTCCGTAAAGATGGCCGACTCCCGGGTGTATCCGACCGTATTCTGGTTGCTGATGTTGGTCCCGGTTACGTCAATCGCCGTCTGGGTGTTAGCGAGAGCGGCGCGCGCGATATTAAGAATTGAGGTTAGAGAACCCACGTGTCGTCCTTTCTACTCGAAGGTCGTGCATAAACTGAATGCTTCGTTTCGTACTTCCGAGAAGAGCTGAAAGCGTATCTCGCAGGTGGCTGAGATGCTCTATCTCCAGGATTGTCAACTGGCCTGCCGCATCGTGAGCCAGGGATTCGGCCCTTTGAGCTAGAGCCTCAAGCTTTCGAGTTTCGAAGCTCCCGAGGGAAGACGTCGTCTCACGGAGAAGTGCTTCCCATGCGTGCATGTTGTCCTATCTCGTAGTTAGTCGTTAGACATTTTGTCGATGAGTTTATCTGCGATCGCCGGGGAGGGTACGTCGTAGCTGCCATCCGCAATCGCGGCCTGGATCGCGGCTACTTTCTCTGAACGAACATCGTCCGAGGCGAGTGCCGCAGCAAGAGTAGAGGAGACACCGCTCAATGAAGCAGAATCCACTACCGGTGCAGGGTTCGCTTTCGCGGCAGGATCCGTGACCCGAAGTCCCATCTTCTCGATATCAATCTTCTTGGGCTTATCGAGACTTGGGAGAACACTTGAGGTGACGTTAATGTGGTTGGAGTTTGACATGGTAAATCTTCTCCTCAATCACTGTATCGGCAAGGATTTCTGATCACTTTAGTCTAATGATTCTCTGATGCCGTCTGCATGCTCTGCCGCCGTGCGAAGTGGTTCACTATCTGCTTCGCAATTCCGATTCCTCCCGCTTTCACCATTGCCTGAGCCAAGGCTTCGGTGCCATAGCTGGTCAGGGTGTCGTTTGCGCCATCGGTGTCGGTATCAGGATCGAGTTCGCTTTTCTCCCGGAGGGGCTTCAATATCTCCCCCAGCAGGATCGATTCAAATTTCTGAGCAGCGTCGACGATGCGATGCTCCGCAGGTGTCGTGGGCGAGGATTGGGCAGTTGAAAGAGGATTTGTTTGACTGATCATAAGACCTCAAGCTCGGCTTCCATGGCACCTGCGGACTTCATGGCTTGCAGGATCGAGATCACATCCCGAGCGGTGGCACCGATCATCTGCAAGGACCGGACAAGATCGTCCACAGTACTCCCCTGCTGCAGGTCAATTCGGTTTATGGGCTTATCCTTGGCTTCGATGCGCGTCTGCTGGATGACCTGGGTCGTGCCGCTGGAGAACGGTCCGGGCTGCGAAACCTGATTCTCCGAGGTGATGTTCACAGCCAGGCCTCCGTGCAGGATGGACGCCGGCTGGAGCACGACATTCCCTCCGATGACGACTGTACCTGTACGTTCGTTTACGACGACCTTCGATCGCGGATAAAACGGCACCTCAATCGCTTCCACGCGCGCTAGCAGGGTCGGGACATCCTCCCCTGGAACAAGTGTGAGATCGATACGACGGCTGTCGGCAGCATGGGCAGCGGAGCGGTGGAGCGCGGTGTTGATGGCGTCGGCCATCGCCTCTGCGGAACGAAAGTCTGCTTCATACATGAGAAGGGAGACGCTCTGGCGATTCGTAAGGTCGACGGGAACGCCCCGCTCGACGGACCCGCCGAGAGGGACACGGGCTGTTGTGGGATGATTCGTCTGGCGAGTATTGCCATTCGCGGTGACCGAATAGCCACCAAGTACCAGCGGACCCTGCGCCTGTGCGTAGATGCGGCCGTCGGCGCCGTAGAGCGGCGTCATCAGCAGCAGACCGCCCTCAAGACTCCTCGCATCGCCCGCAGAAGAAACAGTGAGATCGATGCGGGTTCCAGGCCGTGAAAAAGGAGGGAGAGTGGCGGAGACAAAGACCGCCGCCAGGTTCTGTACACGGATGGAACTCGCCGGAACGCTTACGCCCATGCGCAGCAGCGTTGCTGCAAGTGTCTGTACGGGGAAGCTGGTCTGTTGACTATCGCCCGTATTCTGAAGACCGACCACGATGCCGTATCCCACGAGCTGGTTCTCGCGGATGCCTTCCACCGAGGCGATGTCTTTAATCCGGGCAAAATGCTGTGGTGGCAGATCAGAGGCATACGAAAGTCTACCGATCAAGAGAATCATGGCCACGATGTGATGTATCGCCGGAAAGCGCATGGGGAACCTTATTCCTAAAAGATGAGAGCGCGTTGTAAGAGGCGTACAAGGGCGTTGGGTCGATGCGTATAGTCGGTCACGATGCCGCGTCCTCGCACCTGAAGTTCCATGCTGGAGATCGCGGTGGAAAGAACCTGATTCTGTTGCGAAATATCTTCGGGACGGACCAGGCCGCGAAGGATAATGGTCTGTGTCTGCTGCGAAAATTCGACTTGTCGCGCAGCTTCGATCACGAGCGTTCCGTTGGGAAGGACGTCCACGACCTGACCGCCAAGGATCGTGCTCAGGCTGGAGTTGTTGGCGCTTTGTCCCTGCGCCGTGAGTGCAGAAGCAGAGTTTTGATTGATCAGGTTCTGCGCCGCGCTGGCAGCAGAGAGCTTCGAAAAGAGTGCCGTGATCGCCGAGTTCGCGCTGGAAGTGCGGCTACCTTTGACCGCGCCGTCCGTCGACGAGGCCAGGCTCTCCGAGACGACAACCGAGATCAGATCGTTGGGCCGCATCGCTCGAACATCGGTAAACATGCGAGACAATCGGCCCGAGTCGATCCAGATCGCGCCCGCTGTGGCCGGTACGTTCGACTGAGTGCGAACACGGTTAAGATAACTGTCCAACGCCGAGATCGCTGGACTATTAGTATGAGCCGGATGAGCTGAGGTCGTTGTCTGCCCATGCATTACAAGAGCGAAAAGAAGCACAGCAAAGAGGATCACGTTGAAGAGAATGAACCGCAAAGCTAACCGGTTTAGCGACCGAGGAGAACTTCGCCGCCTCTTCCGAGCAAGCAACAAAGTCTGGGCGGGCATCGAAGTCTCCTTCATGGAAGAAGAACCCCCTCCCCCTCGGCGGTGACAGACGCGTGGAGGCGAAGGTCCGGTGCTCCCCCAAGCGTTGCGACCGGGCGGAGGACGATATGATCGCCGATATATCCGTTCGCTTCGCTGATGCCCCGCACGTGGATCTTCGTGGGGCCTTGCTGATAGAGCAGATCGACGGTCTGTCCGGCGCGAACGGCCAGCATTCGCACTTTAGCTTCCTGCGGAACAAGCGGAGTTGCGGACTGGACCATATCAGTTTGCAATGAGACTGGCACCAGCACGGCAGGCCGCTCAGGAAACTTGCAATCCAATACGCGAAACCACAATTTATGGAGAAGCGGATCCCAGTGCATGCCAACAGCACGAAATCCAACGGAGCTTGCTATAAGCGGTAGAGCCTCTGCGGACTCCGGACTCTCCCCGATCGCAAGGCGCGCGGCAGCTACAGGTGTTGCGGCGCAGGAGGAGGCAAGAGCATTGCTGGCCGATAGAGCCGCGAGCAAGAGAAGAGCGAAGATGCGCAACATCACCGCACCAATCCGTTGACCTGGGAGTACATGTCGTCCGCCACATGAATCACTTTGGAGTTGCTCTCATACGCCCTCTGAGCCAGGACCATCTGGACAAACTCTTCAACAACATCGACGTTGGAGTTTTCGAGATAAGACTGCTGCAGCGTTCCCATACCGGAGTTTCCACCCGGCAGATCCGTGATCGCATTCCCGGACGCCAACGTTGGTTGAAAGAGATTGCCTCCAAGCGAGTTGAGACCGCCGGGATTTGGAAAGGTTGCCAACTGAATCGTTCCGAGTTGCGTTCCCGTCGTCGATCCAGGAATCGAAGCAGTAACGACGCCGTACGCCGAGATCGTAACGCTGGTCGCATTTGCCGGAATCGAGATGGCAGGCGTCAGCAGATCGCCGTTCACCGTTGCCATCTGTCCCTGGCCGTTGGGCGGGAAGCTGCCCGCGCGGGTGTAGGCGAGCGTGCCGTCGGGACGGATCACCTGAAAGAATCCCTGCCCCTGAATAGCAAGGTCATACTGGTTTCCCGTCTGATTGAAGTCGCCTTGCGTCATGACGACCTCAGAGGCGATCGACTTGGTACCGAGACCGATCTGCAATCCCGCAGAGGTGGTCTGTGTCGTCTGCGCGGAGCCCGGCGTCACAAGGTTCTGATAGACCATATCTTCAAACTGCAAACGTCTGCGCCGAAATCCAGAAGTTCCCGAGTTCGCAAGATTATTCGCAATGGTGTCGAGGTTGGCCTGTTGCGCGCTCATGCCACTGGCCGCCGTGTAAAGTGCTCGAATCATAAATACTCCTGGGGAGGGACGTTGATGGGTCGCTAAACTTTGCCGAGATCTTCGGCGGCGGTCTTGTCCAGAGTGTTCGAGAAGAGATTGACGGCGCGTTGCATCATCTCCGCTTGACGCTGCATGAGAAGAAGCTTCATGCTCCCGCCTACAGTGCCCTCATTGGCTCCTTCAAGACTTCCCTGCTGCACACGCGCCTCGGAAGCTGTGGCAGTGGCTCCATCGCGAGCGACAAGAAGGTTTGTGCCCTCTGCCGAGAGATCGTCGCCCTTGAAGTTAGAGATTCCCAGCTTGCCGGCGATGGCGCTGCCGTCTGCTGTGAGCACGGAGATCGTACCGTCGCTACCTACGTGAACATCACCGGTGGGAACAACGATCTTCTGCCCTGCTCCGTCTAGAACCGCGTCACCCTTCCGGGTCTCCAGAGTTCCGTCAGCACCGCGGAGAAATCCGCCGTCCCGCGTATAGCGGATGCCGTGCGCCGTCTGGACCGCAAATAATCCGCTTCCATCCAGAGCCAGATCCAGCGGGTTGCCGGTGGCAGTAATCTCTCCCTGGGACAGGTCAAGAGTGTTGCCGCCGAGAATACCAAACGAATTCACGGCGTCACCGACCTGACTCTCCAGGTCGCCAGGCGGCATCCCAGCGAGAACGCCCCTGAAATAATCCCGCTGAGCGCGGAACCCGCTCGTGTTCGCATTCGAGAGATTGTTCGCGGCCGTGTCGAGCGACTGCATCCGAGCAATCAGACCGTTGTATGCGGCATAGAGTCCACTATCCATACCGAGATGAAGGGCATTTCCATGACCAAACCCGAGCAATAAAAGCTTAGAAACTTGTAATCACACAGACGGCTTTCAGGAGAAGAATCTAGAGGTAGCAGCGAATGCTTTCGAGACGCAGTTGCGGTGTGGCCACTTCAGTCACGTTCAGTGCGAAGTAGCCATTCAGTACAACCACTTCACCGCGCGCTACGATGCGGTCTCCAATGACGAGATCCACGGGATCGGAGACGTTCCGATCGAGTTCGATGACATCTCCGGGACTGAGAGCAAGAATTTCTTTGAGCTGCATCTCTCGCGCGCCGAACTGAAGTGTGGCGTCAAGCTCTATGTCCATCAACAAATCGAGCACCGGAGTGACTGCCGGATCATTTTCGTTTAGTTGTTCCATGGAAGATTCTCCTCGCCTGTTGGCGGTGGTGCCTGTACGGTTGACGCCATGTGCGGCGTGATGATGTTTGCGGGAGATACTTGTCCATTTCCGACCTGGGCTGCGCGATGTTCTCCGGCGCGGACAGGATGCGCGCGAAAGGCCGTAACTGCACCCACACGGAGCTCTGCGGTAATGTTCCGCGGAAGTGGCAAGCGAACAATCTGACCTACCTGCATCGCCATGATCTCGTCCGCGCCGAGGCGTATGGGAGGAAACTGGAGAGCGACGGAAAACCGGGATTGAACGATGCGCTCTTCGACCCGGAGGCGCGACTCCGCAGAACGGCGGCGCGGCCGGTCGCGTTGCGAGATCATCTTGCGCAAAATGGAACTGAGAGCAACTGCCGGAATACAAAAGACGAGATTCCCTCTTGCCTCCGGCATCACTACTTCGTAGGTCATACAAAGGGTCTTCTCCACGGATCCCATCAGGCGCTGAAGCTGGCCCTCCCGCTCTCGCTTTTCGGTAGCAAAGTGGATTCCGGATGCCTGCCACGCGACGTTGAACTCACGGGCAATCATCTCGGAGACGGAGAAAAGAATCGCCTCCTCAATCTCAGTCAGATCGCGCACCTCGCCTGCGCGGCCACTTCCGCCGAGGAGAAGATCCACGATCGGCGACACAAGATTGAGATCGATCTGCAGAGCTCCGTGAACACCGAGGGGTTCCAGACGTAAGGACGCTACGTATGCCGCGTCGGGTATCGTGGCAAGAAAACCGCTGAAGAGTTTCTGTTCCGTCGCGACGAGGTTTGCAATGAACGAGGTGCGAAGCCACGCACCCAGCGTGTGAGTAAGGTTGCGAGCGAACTGGTCCTGCATATTATGAAGGGCACGGAGTTGTTCCGGGCCGATATGTCCGGCACGGCTGAAAGTGTAGCGCTCGGCTGGGTCACCCAGATTTGGCATAGACGGTTTACTGCTCATGGATCCGGTCTTACCTCTTTTCTTTCTTCGAGGACTGCTTGTTCGCAAGATCTGCAAGCGAGACGCGCAGCCTTGCCACTGCTGAGGAGTGGATCTGCGAGACGCGCGACTCGACGACACCAAGAGTCAGACCAACCTCTTTCATCGTCAGTTCCTCGTAGTAATAGAGCGTAAGGACCATCCGCTCTCGCTCGGGCAAGTCGTCGATTGCGTCCATGAGATGCTGCTTCAGCTCTCCCCTGAGACAACGAAAGAGCGGTCCGTCTTCCGGAGATCCTGGTATATAGGCAAGTTCCTCTTCCCCTGAATCTTCTCCCCGTTCTACATGCAGGCTGCCGATCTCAAGCCCCCTGAGTTCATTTAGAAGTCCCTGATACTCACTCAGGGAGAGATTCATCTCGCGGGCGATCTCCTGTTCGGTTGGAGCGCCGCTATGCCGCTGCGTGAGGGTACGGATCGCCTCCTCTACGGCCCGCCCTTTGCGGCGAAGTTCGCGTGGGCTCCAATCCAGCGTTCGCAGCGAGTCGAGTATGGCTCCGCGGATTCGGAACTGTGCATAGCTTTTGAACTGAACTCGCTTCGAATCATCAAACTTGGAAAACGCGTCGATAAGGCCAATCATGCCAGCAGCGATGAGGTCGTCGAGTTCGACATGCTGCGGGAGACGCTCGTGGATTCGGCGAGCCACGTACCGAACGGTTGAGAAATGCTCGACGATAAGTTGGTCCCGATCGACGTTCGAAATGGATCGACCAGGGCCCTGAGATTCTGCATCATACCGGATGGAGAGTATGGGATCTTCTCCTGCGAGAAGTGGCAGATCAGCGAGCTCGTCCAGGTCATCCCTAAAATCGGGATCAACCGATACATACGGAGCAGTGGGTAATGCATTTGCGGTGGCCATACTTCCCTCCTTTAGATCCACTCGTCCCATTTAGCCGATCACGCCGAGGCTTCTGACGCGGACTCCCGGAGGAATCTCCGACGGCGCGAGAACCGTGATACGTGGCACGAGCGGTTCCAGCCACCGGCGCACGTGATATCGCGCCGGTGAAGGACAAAGGAGCACGGGAATGGCCGAACCCTCGGAGTTTCCGGTTAGCTTTTTCAAAGATTCAAGGAGGCGACGCGGGAAGTCTGCCGCAGAGAAGTTTTCTCCGTCCTCAAGGGCGAGTTGCGAGGACTCCGGACTAAAGGTGGAAATCAGGCCTGCCTCCATCTGCGGATTGAGCGTCATGACCTCGAGATTCCCGTTGCTGTCGAGCAACGGGCGGACAAGTCTCCGTCCAAGAGACTGCCGGATGCTTTCGACCATAGGAACAAGGGCTTTCGAGTGTTGCGCAACCTCGACCATGGTCTCCAGCACTGTCCCCAGATCGCGGATCGAAACCTGTTCTCGCAGGAGCTGTTGTAATACTCTCTGGACCTCACCGAGACTCATGAGCTTGGGGACAAGCTCTTCGATCAGCTTGGGATGGGACTCGTTCAGAGAATCCAGGAGACGCTTGGTCTCAGCTCGTCCCAGCAGTTCGTAAGCATGGCGGCGAATCATCTCCGCCAGATGAGTTCCGATGACCGTCGCCTGATCCACAACGGAGTACCCGGAAGCGAGCGCTTCTTCCTCCAACCCGGGTTGAATCCAGCGCGCGGCTACGCCAAAAGCTGGCTCCCTCGTTTCGATTCCAGCAAGGGGGCGCGCCTTCGGGTCGGAGTTCACCGCGAGCAGGAAGTTCTGCTCAGTCTGCCAGCGAGCGATCTCTGTTCCCCGCAAGGAAATTACATACTCGCGCGGTTTCAGACGAAGGTTGTCGGTGATGTGGACCGAAGGCACGATGAAACCGAGCTCGGTCGCAAGATGCCTGCGCAGTGCACGAACGCGATTCAGCATCTGTCCTCCCTGTGACTCATCGACCAGCGGTATGAGTTGGAATCCGATCTCCAGTGTGAGTTCGTCGATGCGCAACAGACTTGCCAGATTCTCACCACCGGGTAGAGCGGCGGCACCTTTTCCGTCCTCCACGGCAGGATCCTGCTGTAAGGAAGCGGCGACCTCTGAAGCGTCGGCACGCTTCGCCAGCAACGCAAGACCGCCGGCCATGACAAAAAAGGCAAGCTTGGGAAGACCAGGTACGAGCGCCAGCGCAACAAGGACACCGCAGCCGATCCAGAGCGTTTTACCTTTGGCGAAGAGTTGTGTGCCGAGCTCTTCGTCCAGCGAGCCTGCGGACGAGGCGCGCGTGAGGATCATCCCTCCGGCGATGCTTACGAGCAGACTGGGGATCATGGTCACGAGGCCATCACCAACGGTCAGGATCGTATACGTCTTTACCGCCTCGGCGAGATCGACGCCCTGCTGGATCACACCGATCAGCAGACCCGCGATGATGTTGATCGCTGTAATCAGGATCGTCGCAAGCGCATCCCGTTGATTGAAGCGCGCCGCGCCATCCATGGCTCCATAGAACTCAGCCTCGCGTGCAATCGCTTCGCGACGCTTCCGCGCTGTCTGCTCGTCGATCAGACCAGCATTCATATCCGCGTCGATAGCCATCTGCTTGCCAGGCAGAGCGTCCAGCGTGAAACGTGCCGTCACCTCCGCCGTGCGTACGGCTCCATGGCTGACCACCAGGAACTGTATCGCCGTAAGCGCCAGGAAAAGTACAAAGCCGACTACGTAATTCCCTCCCACTACAAACTGCCCGAAGGCCTCGATGACAGATCCCGCAGCATGCGTCCCATTCTGTCCGTGAAGAAGAATCATCCGGCTGGATGCCAGGTTAAGCGAAAGCCGGAACAGGGTAAGAAGAAGAAGCAGGGTGGGAAAAACAGACAGCTCCGTTGCCTTGCGCACCTGCACGGCGGTGAGGAAGACCATGACCGAAGCGGCGATCGAAAGCGCCAGCAGCAGGTCAAGGATAAAGCTCGGCACTGGAACCAGCATGACGAAGACCATGCTGATAGCTGTGATAGGAAGAAGAATCTGTTGAAAGCGAGAAGGTCCTGAGGCCTTGTCCATTGGCGATGTCATTGAGAACCTCCGCCGGTTTTTTCGGCAGGCTGCGATACAGGTTGATGAGACTTTCGGGTTCTGGATGCCTGCGCAGCGCGTTCCACCTCCTGTCGGTAGAGAAAGGCAAGAATTCCGGCGACTGCGGCGTAGAGCTCAAACGGAATCGTCCGTCCTACTTTGACCGAGCGATAGAGTGAACGTGCTAGGAGTGGATTTTCCACGATCGGCACACCCGCCCACATGGCTTCTTCGCGGATCTCATGGGCAAGCAGATCGCGTCCTTTAGCCAAAACAAGGGGGGGCTGCATCGTCTCAAAGCTGAACTCCAACGCCACCGCAAAGTGCGTTGGATTCACGATGACAACAGTAGCGCGGGAGACGTCGGCCTTCATACGGCGCTTGCGCATGGCGCGTTGGATCTGGCGGATGCGGCCCTTGACCTGCGGATCTCCAGCGGCTTCCTTATGCTCCTGCCGAACTTCCTGTTTCGACATTTTGAGTCGCTGGTTCCAGCTTCTCCACTCCATGACATAGTCGAAGCCAGCCCACGCCACCATGAGCCATGCAGCATTCAGTAGAAGCGCGTAGCTGGCGGAGAACGCACTCATCAGCCTGAAGTTACTCAGGACGGCCATTGGATCCAGAAGGCCATGAAGGCAGGAGACTCCAAGAGCGAGAACAACGCCAGCGGGTAGAAGAGATTTACTTACGCGGACGAGAGCGCGGGCGCTGACTATCTGTTTCAGGTTCGACCCCGGATTCAGGCGCGCTGGCTTGAGCGCGAGAGCTTCTGCGTGGAACTGCACGCCTCCACCCTGCACCATGCCCGACAAAAGCGCTCCGACGAACGCTGCGCCCATCACAAGCGCCACAGGTCCAAGGGTGGGCAGAATCAGGATACGGGCCGCGTCGAGAAGGCTCTCCGGAGTCCATTCGGTGTGACCGAGAGCCGAGAGCATCTCGCGGTACGCCGTAGCCCAAAGAGGAACAAACCGTTTTGCCGATCCACCAAGAACAAGAATCCCGGCCATCATGCCGAAAGCAGCGTTGAGCTCGCGACTGCGAACACCTTCGCCCTTATCCCTAGACTTCTTCTTTCGTTGTTCACTGGCTTTCTCAGAGCGATCCTCACTCATCCCGCAACCATCCTTTGTGCGTTGTCGAGCAACGAGGAGAAATGGCGCTCGATCCAGGCGGGCCAGATCGCAAGCGATCCGATAAGAATGATGTAAGAAGCGATCGTTTTTACGGGAATGCCGACAACGTGTGCGGGAAGCGCGGGCGCAAAGCGCCCGATCAGCGCGACGGTGACCTCCACTGCGATGGATGCCGCCATGACCGGTGTGGCGAGCTGCAGGCCAGCGAAGAAGACACCAGAGATCATCGCAACGCACTGATGAACTGCGCCAAGGTGCATGGTCGCCCGTCCGAGAGGCACGACGGCCAGGCTGCGCATCACCGCCGCCAGAATCATGCGGTCGAGACCCGCAGCAAGAATGACGAGAATGCCAAACCAGTTCAGAAGAATGCCGAGCACAGGCGTGTCCACGCGCGAGTTCGGATCCAATAAATTTGCCAGCGAAAAGCTGAAGCTGATGCCGAGGAGTGATCCCGCAAAGAGCAAAGCTTCATTTAATAGTGAAAGCGAGAATCCGAAGAGCAGGCCTACTGACATCTCTCCCAGCACCGAGCTTATGTCCAGGTCAACATGGGCCTGGGGAAGACCTGCTGCAATCGGAGTGAGCAGAATGGTCATGGCAAGCAGGAAGCTTACCTTGAGACGGGGTGGGATTCCTGGGGAGTTGAACGGTGGCGCAAGGGCGATTACGCATCCGAGACGCACCATTACCAGCGTACCCGACGCTAACAGGTGGGCCCATGGATCGAGGATTTCAGTTGAAGGAGCGAACGCTTGCGTCATCATCCGAGATACCGGTGAAAGTCGGCCCACAGGTGCACGGTGTAGAGCACGAGACGACGCAGAAACCAGGGCATGGTCATGGTTCCTGCAACAAAGACGACCAGAAGGCGTGGAACTGCTGTAAGCGTCTGATCCTGAATGCTGGTGAGTGTCTGCAACAGACTGAGGATCACGCTCACAAGGCAACTCGCAATTAAGACGGGTGCGCTCAAGAGCATGGCTTCCATCAAAAGGTGACGTGAGATCTCTGCGACCTGGTCCGGATTCATAAAGGTTTCTAAAAGCTCTTGAGGAGGGAGTCGGCGAGAAGATTCCAACCGTCCACCATGACGAAGAGAAGAATTTTGATTGGCGTCGAAATGACGACGGGCGGAAGCTGCAACATACCTACGGAGGTCGTGATGCTGGCCACGACAAGGTCAATCAGTAGGAAGGGTAGAAAGAGGATTGCTCCGATCTGAAAACCAGCCTTCAGTTCGCTGAGGATGTAGGAAGGAACTACGACCCGCAAGGGGATATCCAACCTTGTCTGCGGTCGTACGGACATGCCGGCAGAGGCGAAGAGAGCGAGATCTTTTTCGCGGGCGTACTTCAGCAGATACTGTTTGATCGGAACCGAGGTACGATCCATGCACTCTTCCAATGTGATCGTCTCTGCTCGATACGGTGCGATAGCCTGCTGCTCGATCTGCACGACGACCGGTTGAATAAGGAACCAGGTCATCATCAGGCCGAGCGCCATCAGAATCTGGTTCGAGGGTGCTGTCTGTGTTCCTAGCGCCTGTCGTAAAAAATGGAAGACCACCAGCAAACGCACCATCGGAGTCATGGCCAGAATGATCGCGGGTAACAACGTAAGCAGTGTGAGACTCAGGGCGATGACCCAGGAGGTGCCGATCTTCGAGCTGTTCAGTTCATCGGAGAGGGAGCGTATCGTAACTCCCCCGGCGGCCGACGATGCCCCCGAGGCGCGAGTGGGCGAAGTCGCCCTGGCCGCCTTCGCGGGCGCGTCGATCGATCTCTCAATCGGCGCTGCATAGACCGGTAGAGAGATCGCGAGAAGAATGCTGAAAACAAACCGAGCCAGTTTCACGCGAGCTCTCCCGGAAGTGCCAATAGGGTGTGCAGAGCATCCGCCCCACCCGCAGCAAGAAAGCTCTTCCCATCCACTTCGATCAAGAGCAGCTGCGCTTTCCCTCCACATGCAAGCGACTCCAGAACGCGCATGCGTCGTGCGGGTTTGGTCCGTTGGGCCACCTCGAGAAGGCGCAAACCTGCGCGGCGCAGAAGACTCGGCTCGTTGCCCGACTCGACGTTCATCTCATCTCTTCTCTTCTTGAGCATTCGTCTCCTCCTACGTCAGCCGGGTCAGTCTTACCGCGATGCGATCTTCCACGGTTTCAAACTCGCACCAGCTGACTTGCATCTCGCCGCCGATCAGTGGAACATCCTCTGTCTCGCTCCATCCGCTTCTGACAATGCCCCCAGGCTTGAGCGCAAGTAGATCGCGCACGCAGAAACGAGGCAGCGGCAACGAGACCTTCATGCGCACCTGCAAGGTCGACAACACAGGCCATGATGGATGCGACTCCATCGAGGTTCCGCTCGTCGGTGGCGGGGAGAACATCGGCGGGGCGCCGGTAGCTTGAGATGGAAGCGTATTTCCGGAGAGATTTGTCATGGCTTAGCGTTGCACCAGGAACTCTGTGAAGAATATGTCGGCGATTTTGAGGGCTGGCTCACGTTGCTGGATTCCTGCGCGCAGTTTCGCTTTGAGGGCGCCTTTACCCGAGGAGACGAGAAGATCATTCGATTTTTCCGCCCCTACCACGGTAAGAATTGCGTCTCGGATGGCGGGACTACCGTAGACAGGATGAGCAGCATCGCCCTTCTCTTTGACGGCCTTCTCCGGCTCGTCGAGAACGCTGAGAACAACACTGAGCCTCAGATAAGCCTGTCCATCGCTATCGGCAAGGTTTACGAGCATGGGTTCGAACGGAACCTGCTTGGTCTGCCCCGTCTGTCTTGAATCGGCCATCGTCGCGGAGGCAGAAGATAGCCCCATTCGTCTCGCAAGAAGGTAAAAGGTCGCTGCTGCCCCGCCTGCCGACAGGAGAGCAGCGACGATGGCGACAAGCAGAAGCGATCCAAAGCCGATCTTTACTGGCTGCCCGGAAGCATTCGCGTTTGCATCTTTGCTCATGCCAGGAGAAGATGCACGACGGTTGCCAATTCTCCCGGGCAGCCATTAGAGGAATTTCAGAAAGACAAGACTAACGAATCAAATTAATCGTGTCCTGCGTCACGGTATCGAAGGTAGTCACAGTTTTGGAGTTTGCTTCAAAGGCACGTTGAGCGACGATCAGGTTTGCGAACTCAGTAGAAATATCAACGTTGGAAAGCTCGAGCGAGTTCCCTTCGATATCTCCCCTGCCGCCCGTACCGGCTGTGCCTATGCTGAGCGCGCCTGAAGTCTGGTTGGAGATATAGAGATTACCCCCCAGACGCGTCAGGCCGTCCTGGTTCGAGACGGTTGCGATCGCGACCTGCCCAAGCACCTCGTTATTTCCATTGCTGAACTGTGCGGTGATGGTGCCCGTAGAGTCTACGGAAAAGCTTTGGTACTGACCACTGGGAGAACCATCCGCTTTGTTGGTAGCAGAGGATGCCTTCGTAGCGGTCTGCGTGATGAGGCCTCCTCCGGTTGCGTTGAACAGTGACCATTGCAGATTCATATCGCTCGACTTGTCCGTCATCCCCGTAAAGCTAATGTTGGAGATATTGGAGGTCGGAGAGACAAGTGCACCGTTGCTGTCGAAGGTAAGAGTTCCAGTGTTTCCTGTAGCCGCCGCCGAATCTCCCGATGGAAGCGTAACGGCGTAGTCCCAGGTGTTATCGCCAGTTTTGGTGAAAGTAGTTGTGAGGCTGTGGCTCTGTCCCAAAGAATCAAATACAGGAGTCGAAGTGCTAAAAACTGTACCCACGGCCGCTCCTGAGTCCAGGACAGCGGTCATGCTCACATTAGCGCTTGCCGTGGCGGCCTGGGTCTGTCCCGTGGGAATGTTCAGAGCCGTGAGCGCTGTATTTCCGTTGACAACGCCGTTCGTTGCGGCATATCCCATAACGCTCTGGCCTCCCGTCGTGATCAGGTTTCCACTGGAGTCCAGTTGGAATTCACCATCGCGCGTCAGTTCCTGCACGCCTCCGTCCGAGACCACAAAAAAGCCATCGCCATTGATGGCCATATCATTCGAACCCGCGCCGGTGCTAAACCCGGTTTGCGAGAAATCTGTAGAGATGTTCCCAACCTTTGTGCCTAAGCCGACCTGCTCCTGCGAGTTTGCTCCCGTGACTCCAATGGTCTGGTAAAAGAGATCCGAGAAGCTGACATTTTCCTTCTTGTAAGCAACGGTATTCATGTTTGCGAGGTTGTTTCCGATCGTATCGAGAGCAATTGAGTCCGATTGAAGTCCGGAAAGGGCGATGGAGAAATTTGGCATGGATCTACTCCTTGGATAGAAGGTTTAGGTTGTGGGTGGGGGCGTAAGAGAGGAGGTCAGTTCACTCATGCCGGTATTGATCCCGATGAGCTGCTCCAAGCTGTTGACACCGACGAGTTGCTGCACATACTGGGTGGGATCGCTCGGCTGCGTCGGGTCCTGGTTCTTCATCTCAGCGACGAGCAGTGTCATGAAATCCGCCGCGGTGATCGTATCGCTGCCGGCCGTGCCGGAGGTTGCTGTCGTGGTGGAGGTGGTGGTATCGAATGCGGTTGGCTGCTGTACGCCGGTGATACTCGCGCTCATCTCTGTCCCTTCTTTAGACGTGGATGCTGATCCATCCATGTCTTTCTGTCTGCTGTGTCGTTGAGGTTTGCGCGATCTCCCAGGTGCTCTCTTCGCCCCTTTGGTTCGCGGTCGCGCCATAACTAAACTCTTCTTCGCTCTGGCTCCTTTGAGCCTGAGGCTCTCGCTCCTCCCGATGCTGTGTGAATTGCATTCCATCCGATTGAGTCTGTCCGGAAGAGTTACCCGCGGGTGGGTTCCCGCCGGTCGATGTCGTGGGCGCAACCACACTGACGGACACGGAGGGACTATGTTCCGAGAGGAACGCGGAAAGCCCGTTCGTCTGGGACACCAAAGACTGATGCCCAGCTTCGCTTTGAGGCAAAAGGAGTGCAGCAACGCTGCCATCGTTCCGCATCTCGGCGCGCACACTCACAGATCCGTGCTGTGAGTCGGACACACTAACCTCGATCGCGCGCTCGGAGAGTATCCGTATCGGCCCAGGTGGGTTTGCTGTGTTCGCGTTGCTTTGCACGTGTCGGAGGGACGATGGGATGTCTGTGTTGCCTGGCGCGGTAACCTTCGGAGCTGCAGGAGAGACACTGTGTATTAGTGGCTGAGAAATCGTCTGCTGGAGAGCCTGCGTAACTTTCAGGCCGCTGGCTCCCGGAGCATCCATTGTCTGAGCTGACGTGGCGGCGCCAATCAAGGCAGACGAAAGGTTGTGTTGGTCATACGTCGTTACTTTGCTTTGCTCGCCGGCCGTTACTTTATTTTGGTCGTCCGTAGTTATCTTGACTTGCTCATCCATCGTCGCCCTATGGTCGATCGTCTTCTCCCTGCTTTCGTCTTTTTGTCCCCCTGCGGTGACTTCTTCGCCGGCCAGCGACGCCAGCGGCCGTCTCCCCGCCACAGCTGCGAAGCCAAAAGAACTGCGAGCCGTAGCGGTGGTTGAGGGCGTGTTCTTGCTCACAACACCTTGAGTAGCTGATAGCGTGTTCACATCTGCCGAGATGACCGCCGCCTGGTGCAGATCTGCAGCCGTCATCGGCGTCTTGGACGTTGGTTCCGGAACGTTCAACTGTACCGATGCCGGATTTACCTCGGCCGTTGAAGCGGCGAGTAAATCCAGCTTGTGCGCCGCCTTTGTATGAATCCCCCTGTCCTTGCCAGCAGCTTTTCCCGGATCAGAGTTCTCGCTGTCAGACCCCGCAAGTTTTATGCTGGGAGCATCCTGCTCCTCCGGCGCGACCTTCTCGCTGGGAACGGCATGAGTTTCTTTCATGGCATCCGTGATCGCTTCATCTCGGGTTCTATGGAAGGCTTCAGCTTTCGCAGGCGGTTTTGGGTCCGAAGGATTCTGATTCTCTTCTACCGCGACCTTTTGTGGGGTAGCAGGCGTTGATTCCGTTTCGGTCGAAGCTGCGATCTCAGTGGGCGTACTCTCCGTCGAGGATGGAGTAGTGACCACACCTTTCTTCGGGAGCCCGGTGGTGTCCGCTCGGTCTTGCTCTGCAACTGGCTTTCCCGCAGGTTTGCCAGCAGCTGCCTTGGCACTCGCGAAGAGATCCGCGAACGACTGCAGACCATTGGCGCCCTTGACTTGAGTCTGGTCGGTCGATTCAGGCACTACGTCGATCAAGTTCGATGAAAGCTCAGGGACTGTTATCACGCCGATACCTCGGACATTCACGTGCATGTAAACATCCAAATTGGACTAGAAAATTCTAAGGTTGGCTCTTCCTTCGCGAAAACTTGCGGGCAGCGTAGAGATCATCGATCTCTTGTTGATGGTGACGTTGGGCAGTACGGTCCATCTCGACTTGCAGAAGACCCAACACGCCGCGCACCTGTTCCACGGTTTTGAGTTTGTCCATCCATTCAAGCTTGTACCGGGTCTGTTCCAAACGCGCAGCATGGAGCGCCCGCAGAGTTTCTTCGCGCATCAGGATAAAGATCTCTGACGAGAGTCTGGCTTCTATCCCGACAAAGTCTCGACCGCCCGCTTCAGGTACGGAGACTCGACGCAACTCCACCGATTCGAGGCGCCTCGCCATGAAGGCGACTCTTTGATTCGCTTGTGTCATAGCCAGCTTCGCTTCGCGCTCCTGGATAAGGTACAGATCGAGGACCCGCCGAAGCGACGCAATGCGATGTGAGCTCAAGCTGTCTCCAGGCTGTGCAATGCGGCGAGGGTCGAGGTGAAATCCGCACGTTCGTCTGACGCCTGCTGGAAGAAAGTCTGAATCCGAGGATGCATACGGATAGCCTGATCGAGCTCTGCATCCATGCCGTTCTTGTACATTCCCAGCCGCACCATATCTTCGGACCGTGCATAGGCTGCCATAGTGCGGCGAACCTTCGCGGCATCATGGCGATGTTCGGCGGAGATCACGGAGGGCATCAGACGACTAAGGGAGTCGAGCACATTGACTGGCGGATAGATTCCAGCAGACGCCAGCTCACGCGAGAGCACGATGTGTCCGTCGAGGAAGGAGCGAGCAGCGTCCACAAGTGGGTCCTGCTGATCGTCTCCCTCCATGAGAACGGTATAGAACGCTGTGATGCTTCCGTTGCTAAAGTTTCCTGCGCGCTCCAGCAGGCGAGCCATCTTTGCAAATACGGAGGGGGTGTAACCCTTAGTTGCGGCGGGCTCTCCTGCGGCAAGACCCACCTCGCGGGCCGCCATGGCATACCTTGTAAGCGAATCCAGAATAAGGAGAACGTGCTTCCCCTTCGAAGCATAGAACTCCGCTAATGTGGTTGCAGCCAGAGCCGCTCTCATACGCATCAGCGGTGACTCGTCCGAGGTCGAAACGACAGTCACGGAACGACGACGCCCTTTTTCGCCAAGAGAGTCTTCCAGAAACTCGCGCACCTCGCGACCACGTTCGCCCACGAGACCCACGATTGTCAGATCGGCGGAAGTATTTCGCGTCATCATGCCTATCAAGGTGCTCTTACCCACGCCCGATCCGCCGAAGATGCCGACACGCTGGCCTCGACCGACCGTCATCATGGCGTCCAGCACGCGGACTCCCGTGGCCAAAGGCATCTGAATCGGAACTCGATCCATCGCTCCTGGCAGGTGGCCATCAAGGGGGCGAAAGTTTTCAAGTCGTGGTGCCTGGAGTTCGTCCAAAGGGCCGCCCATCGCATCCAGCACACGTCCAAGGCAGTCTTCTCCGACGCCCAGCGAGGGCGCCTCGCCGCTCGTCATCACGCGATCTCCAAAACGAATGCCTCTAGAGCTGGCGAGCGGCATCGCTACGAGACGCGATCCGCGAAATCCAATCACCTCTGCGGGATGACGTGCCCCTTTGCCATCGAGGATCTCGCACTCCTCTCCGACGGAGCAGGGCGGTCCGTCGGAAGAGATCGTCTGTGCGTTCGCCTCCATCACCCTGCCGTACCAGCGCGCTGATGGCAGTTGCTGCAAACGATTGAAATAAGAGGCGAGCTGCACGGTAGACTCTACACTCCAAACGCGGGACGACGACGCATGAGATCAAAGAAGCCACGCTCAATCTCCTTCAACTGCGCGCGAATTCCGAGATCGATGGTTCCCATGCGGGTTTCAAGGACACACTCACCTTTGGTGAGATTGTGATCGGCGACGAGCTCCGGCGGATCAGGGCTTTGGCCCATACGCTCCGTCCAGGCATCCACCTCCGAAGAAGATACGCGCAGAATGACGCCACTGCGATCCGCGACAGTCTCCAGAGCGACTCGTGCTGCACCAGCAAGCAGAAGTGGATCCATCTCAACCTCGCGATGCAGCACGCGCTCCGCGATCGCGAGAGAGAGGCGGACTACCTCACCCTCCACGCCTTCGAAGTACTTGCGTCTCTCTTCCGTAAACCCTTCCAAGGTTCGAGCGAGCACGGCTCGTTCCTCATTCAACTTAAGTTCGAAAGCTGCTTCAAGCATCTCTGTGCTCGCGATCTCTATGGCTTCCTGCTGTCGTGGCGGAGAAAGAACCTCCATCACCGCATCCTCAACCGGTTCGGGCGACGGTGCTATGGAATACCGCTCTTCTTCCGGATCCAGGCAGCGGAAGACGAGTGGAGAGACGCCCTCGGGTAGAAAGGGCACCTCACTTGACGATGTTTCTTCAAAGAATGACGTCACTATCTGCCTCCACTTTTAGAATGATCTTTCCTTCCGCGTCGAGTCGGCGCGCAAGCGCGAGCAACTCCTGCTGAGCTTGTGAGATATCCCGTCCGCGTAAAGGTCCAAGCGCTTCCATATCGTCCTTCAGCATCTCTATCGCGCGTGAACTCATCGACTGGAAGATATGGGTCCGGAGATTCTCGTCCGCTGTCTTGAGCGAGATCGCCAGAAGCTTTTTATCCGCTGCATTCACCAGTTCGCGGATGCTGGCTGAGGGCACGGTGATGAGGTCCTCGAACGTGAACATCAAGTTGCGAATCCCGATAGCCAGCTTCGGCTCCTTCAGTTCAATCTCGTCCAGGATGCCTCTGCTCGCACCTTGATCCAGCCGATTTAGAAGTTCTGCGACAGCTTTGAATCCGGCATAGGAACGGCGCCCATTGGCTCCCAGGGCTTCCATCCGGCGATAGAGAATAAGGGCCACCTTCTGGGCCATCTCCGGGGAGAACTGACGCATCTCCGCGAGACGACGGACGGCTTCCACACGAAGGTCCTCGCGCAGCTGCATCAGAACGGCGGATCCCTGCTTGGGATGGAGGTGTGCCAGGACAAGAGCGATCGTCTGCGGGTGTTCGCCTTCAAGAAACTTACTCAGCTGCGTTGGGTCCATCCGCTGAAGCGCTGCGAGATCGCCGTGGGAGTTCTCGCGCAGCCGATAAATCTGCGCCATAAGATCTTCGGCTCGTTCACGGCCGAAGGCATCTGTCAGCAGCCTCTCTGCCTGATCGGGGCCGCCCCGAAGCAGAACCTGTTGCGTCTCGAGTAGATCGTGAAACTCCGTCAGCACCTCGGTCTGCTCGGTCAGAGTCACTTCGCCTATGCGGGAGATCTCGTCGACTACTCTCTGAATGTGATCTTCACTGAGGCCTTGAAAGAGCGAAGTCGAAAGCTCGTCTCCCACGCTCATCATCAAAACGGCGGCTTTGCGAAGTCCTGGAGTTACGCTGCCATACGTCATCGCGCCCATTAATCACCTCTCCCTGATCCGATCCACGATTCCAAAAGACGCGCACCCTGTTGCGGGTCGCTTCGGATCTGATTTCGCACAGCTTCGAAGGTGTTTTGCGCCTGCGAGGGCGAGATCCGTCCGACTTCTGGAGGAACGGGCACACTAAGGTCGATTGCAGCCTGCGGCATGGGAAGCAGCGGCTGCAGTGCCTTGCTTACCTGCTGACCAAGCGGACGGAGGACGAAGAAGCAGACAAGAGCTCCGCAGGCGATCACTCCCAGGGTACGAATCAGAGTCGGCTGTGTACGGACAAAGTTACTGCCATGTTCAGCCTGACGTTCAAACCAGTTTGATCTCGCATCCGCAGCATTCTCGGAGAAAGCGATATTCTCAATGACCACTTGATCGGAGCGCTTTGGATCGAAGCCTACCGCCGCCTGAGCAAGCTGTTCGAGCCGCCGCATCTCTTCCGGCGTTCGTTGCTTCCAGAGAACTGCGCCGTCCTTTGCCGCCTTTTCAGTTACCGCGCGATCGTTGACCACGATCGCCGCCACAACCCGCTGTACCCGTCCCGGACCGCGCTGCGTATGCACGAGGTGCCGCGTCACCGCGTAGCTGCTGCTCTCTTCTCGAATAGCCTGTGACGGTCCTCCCGCCTGCGGGTAAACGGGCAGAGTGCTGGGATCTTTCTTCGCTGGCGTGGCCATAAGTGGCGGCACGGCTGGAGCGGGTCCCGGCATATTGGCCGCCGCGCCAGCAACCGCGCCCTGGCGATTGGCCTGCGTCGAACTTTGTTCACTTCTCTGCATACTGACCGGGACGGATTGCTGGGGATCGTATACCTCGTCGGTCCGCTCCTCTGCGTCCGGGTCAAAGCTGAGATTCACCGTCGCGCGAATATTCCCCGTCCCGGCCAGCGGCTCCAGCATCGCCACCAGCTTTCGTTCCAGGGCCTGCTCCTGCTCCTGCACTTCGCCCCGCTGCGTCGGACCGTTGAGGTCAAAGCGCCCGTCCGCATCTACGAGTGCTACCTGCTCCGGATGGAGGTTCTCAACGGCTCCCGCGACCAGAGCACGGATCGATGCGGCCTGATCTCGTGCAAGGGATGCATTCCGCATTTTGAGCACGACGCTCGCCGTGGCGGGACGCTCTTCCGCAGCAAAGAGAGACTGACGCGAAAGCGTGAGATGCACACGTGCCGAACGCACAGCGCCGAGAGTTTCGATCGTGTGTTCCAACTCGCCTTCGAGCGCACGCTGGTAGTTCACCTTCTCGTCAAACTCCGAGCCAACCCAATTAGGCTTGTCGAAGAGTTCAAAGCCCATGCGTCCCGAGCCGGGCATGCCTTTCGCTGCGATCGCCATACGTGCCTTATCCATCTGTTCGGCCGCCACTTCAATCCCCGATCCATCCGATGTCTGTTGATACGCGATGCCGGCGGCCCCGAGCTGCTGTTCGACCTGTTGAAGATCTCTTCCTTCAAGCCCTTTGAAGAGAGGGCGCCAATCGGTACGCCCCGTCCACCACACCAGCGCCACACAAAGTGCGACGAGAACGAAGGCACTTCCAAAGAGTATTGTCCGTTGACGCTCCGGCATGGCAGATACGCGGCTGCGCAACTCCTCCGCCATGGCAAGAACTTTCTGTTTGGCGATTTGGGGACTGAAGTTCGTCTTTTGTAGTTCGTTTGCCATGATGTCTCAAGAACCCTAAAACTGCATCTGCATCATCTGTTGATAAGCGGAGATCGCTTTATTGCGAACCTGTAGAGCGAGCTCAAAGGCCATCGTCGATTTTTGTGTTGCAATCATTGCCTCATGCACGTCTACGCCGTCACCGCTCAACAAGCCCGTTACGGCCTTTGAGGCCTTGGCATCCAGTTCCTGCGTCTGTCGCATTGCAGACCGAAAGATCTCTGAAAAACCACCAGACTCCGCGACGCTCTTGCCTGTGGCCGAAGCGACGAGTTCCTGCTGCTGTGTAGCCTGCGTTGCGATCTGGCTTACGATCGCCTGAATCCCTGTCATCTGCCTAACCTCATTTCAAAAGATCGAGTGATGTGACAACCATTCCCTTTTCTGCCTGAAGAGCCGTCGCGTTCAAACCATAGGAGCGGGTTGCACCCACCAGGTCCACCATCTCCGTCAATGGATTGATGTCGGGATATTCCACAAAACCATCCTTATCAGCGTCTGGATGAGAAGGTTCATACCGTCGGATCGGTGGTGCTCCGTCGCCCTCGACGGCAGCCACATCGACGCCACCTTCAACCGCTTGAGTCGGCGTCGACAAGAGGCTTCCCGCATGACGAAACGAACTGGAAAAGGCATTACCGCTCTCAGCGGAAGAGAGGAGAACCTGTCTCCGGTTGTATGCCCCACCCTCCGCCGTCCGCGTCGTTTCCGAGTTAGCCATGTTGGTTGCCACAACCTCCGCCCGGACTCTCTGGGCGTGCAGCGCGGATGCACTGATCTCCATCATTCCGAAGAGATTCATCCTATTTCCCTTCCGATCGGATTGCGGTCATGACAGTGGAGAACTCACCCTTCAAAAGTTCCACGCCAATCCGGAACTGAAGCTGGGTTTTTGCCAGTTGCATCGCTTCTTTATCCATCGAAACGTTGTTGCCGTCGGGACGCGAAACCAGACCGTCGACATCAGCTACCCGGGGCACTGAGCTGTTCTGATTGACGTCCTTATGAAGAGCGCTTGCGAACTCCTGCTCGAAATCAAATCCTTGCGTCTTGTAATCCGGCGTATCCACATTCGCCATGTTCCCGGCAGTCACTTTCATCTGCTGCGTGACCAGGTCAAGATAGCGGGAGAGCGCCGCTGCCATGGGTGTCTCAATTTGCATCGCCTTCTCCTGAGTTTGAAGCTTCTTCTGGAAGTGTCGATAGAGACGTTGCACTCTCAAGGCCAAAAGATAAGGCCACTCTCTAAGAGCGGCCTTATGGATTCGATGAGGAATTTCTTATGATGTCCGATTGCGGGATCTGATACGAATGTCAGGCGGATGGATGACAGAACTTTGTCCCGAGAGAATAGATGCGCGCTCCAGCACATGTCCCAGTTCACGCACGTTGCCGGGCCATGCGTGCGCGGAGAGAATCTGCAATGTGCCCTCCCCCGTTCGCTTTGCCTGCGAGCGCTGAGCCAACTGTGCGAGGATGTGTTCGACCAGCATCGGCAGGTCTTCCATCCGCTCCCGAAGTGGAGGAATCTCCACCGGAAAGACCGCAAGACGGTGGTAGAGATCGAGGCGAAATTTTCCCTCTGCGGCATGTTGCTCCAGCGGTTGATGCGTCGCCGCAACCACGCGGACGTCCACCCGGCTGATCTCGTTATCGCCGATGCGCTGCAGTTCGCCACACTCCAGGAAGCGCAGCATCTTTGCCTGGAGCGCGAGGGGCATCTCTCCGATCTCGTCCAAAAAGAGTGTTCCGCCGTTTGCCGCCTCGATTCGGCCGACACGCGACTGGACGGCGCCCGTAAAGGCTCCGCGCGTATGGCCAAAGAGTTCCGCTTCGAGCAGGGATTCAGGAATGGCAGCACAATTAAGTACAACCAAAGGTTTTGAGGAGCGATCGCTTAGGCGATGTACAGCCTGGGCGACCAACTCCTTCCCCGTTCCCGTCTCACCTTCGATCAAGACCGTCGCCGAACGCGGCGCAACCATGGAGACCATACTCGCCAGCTCTCGCATGGCTGCACTCGATCCAATGATGCCCGGAAGAAGCATGATCGGTGTCTTCGGTATCGGTTCGGTTCGATTCGGTTGGGGGGAGCCGGTGACAACGGGCAGGGGCTCAGACGGCACGATCGAAGAAATGGGGCGCGGAACAACGAGAGGCGCAGACCTCCACACCGCTCCATCGCCTGCGGAACCCTCTTCCATCTGCCGCAGAACGTGGAGAAGTTCGTTGCGTCTCGGGCTTCTTTGCGTGGAACTGAGTGCTCCATCCAGATAGATGAGATCTGTCGAGGGAAAGTGGACGCCTACCCATTTTGTAAACTCGGAGACTTCGAGATCTGGCAGCCAGCTGTCGACCAGAAGCGCTTCATGGGGGTGGAGGTCAAGATACCCCATCGCTTCTGCCCCGCCGGCAGCCTCGGCTACACTCCATCGCATATTCACGAGCAGGCGATGGAGTCGCGAACGGACAGATGCATCCGGACTCACAACAACCACCGTCCGCACAGGAGCCTCATTTGCTCCAACAACCACCGGCGCTGTGGTCATGACAGCCTCTCTTTGCGTGCCTCTTCCAGGACCAGGCGCACGCGCCGAACGGATCCCACAACCCGCACGCACTCTCGGAGTGCGTTGTCGATCGCCTCCCGCATCGACGCATCATCTCCCTGCATCTTTGCCAACTCCAGTAGGCACATCATCGCCGTCACGGGTTGGCTCAGTTCGTGAAGCTCTTCACGAACATTCGCAATCATCGAGTCCTGCATCTCTTTCGTCCGTTCCGCCGTCATACTCCGGCCCGCTGCTTCTTTCAAGTTATGCACTGATCTCCAACCCCCGCTCATCGCTCTTCAACCTCTGCTGCAGAGTCTTCGCTGCGCGCACACGATATCCCTCGCCTCGTACTGTTTCAATCAATGGACTAGCCCCAAAGAGAGCATCCACCTTCGGTTCAAGTTTCTTTCTGAGGTAGTTCACATAAACATCCACAACATTGGTTCCAGCCTCCGGAGCCATGGACCAGACCTTGACCAGAAGCTCCTTTCGGGAGACGCAACGATCGTGATGAAGCAGGAGATATTCCAAAAGGGCAAACTCCTTGACGGTCAGGTCGACCGCCTCGCCTCCGCGCTCGACCTTGCGATTCATCCTGTCCATCGTGAGATCGTCATGGCGCAGCACGCTCTCCACAGGGATTGCACGCCGTCTTTCGAGCGCACGACAACGGGCGATCAGTTCGTGAAAGCTGAAGGGCTTCACCATGCAATCGTCGGCTCCCAGGTTCAGAGAGCTGATCCTCTCCTCTATCCCACTGCGTCCGGTCAATACGAGGATTGCCATGCTTCGCTGCAAGCCCTGGATGGCAAGGAGAACGTCCAGGCCATCGCGTTTGGGGAGACCGAGGTCGAGCACCATGAGATCGAGCCGATGTTGCGTGACGTGTTCCACGGCGTCGTCGCCGTCTCCGACCCAGGCCACCTCATGGCCTTCCAGCTTCAAACCCCTTTGCAGAAACAGGCCCAACGCCCGATCATCCTCGACAATAAGCACTCTCATTCGAACTCCAAGGCAGAAAAATGTTTTTACAGCTGTTGCAGTGTCGTGCAGATCCCGATTTCTCTCCGGTGTTGCTACCTTCTCGTGCCACCGGGACCGACTCAAGAAAATCCTGAGAGTCTTCTTAAGAGATCGGTTCAATTTGGGAATACTTGAATCCCCGGGGGAATTGGGGGGTTATCCACGCAGGAACCTTTTCTGTGTTCGAAGAATTTCGATGTTGCAATTCGCCTTTTATTCGCTAGAATCCTCGCATGGCTATCACGCGTCGGCAAAAAGAGGTCATCGACTTTCTTACAGGGTTCACGCAGAAGAACGGCTACTCCCCTTCTTACGAGGAGATTGCGCAGGGGTTGGGGCTTAACTCTCTTGCTACGGTGCATAAGCACGTGACCAATCTGCAGAACAAGGGCCTCCTGCAGCGGGCGCACAATCGCAGCCGATCGATCGACGTCCTGGCACCCAGGACCCCCCGCCGCATGTCGGACCGCCTTCCGCTGATGGGCCGGATTGCTGCCGGCAAGCCGGTCGAAGCCATTGAAAACGCGGAGAGTATCTCGCTCTCTGAGATCATCGGCAATCGCGAAGTCTTTGCCCTTGAGGTCCGTGGCGATTCGATGCGGGACGAACACATCGTTAACGGAGACTATGTACTGGTCGAACGCACTGCGACCGCGCGCCAGGGAGAGATCATCGTCGCCCTGGTGGATGGTTGCGATGCCACGCTCAAGCGTTTTTACCGTGAAGGCAACATGATCCGGCTTCAGCCCTCTAACGCGGAGATGGCGCCGATTTATGCGGCCGCCGAAAACGTGGTGATTCAGGGCAAAGTGCTCGGAATGCTCCGAAAATACGCCTGATCCCGTGACCGGGAACCTTTCCTGGGCGGGTTGCGTATCCTGCTGCATCTCACGCGGAGTGTGAATGCGGGCATGGCACGGAAGCGCAGAACGAAACTTATTGTGATTCTCTCGATCGTGACCGTGGCCGTCGTTGCTCTGGGCGTCTCCGGATATCGCATGGCGATGCAGCCGGCAAAGATCGACGCCGCCCAGATTGCAACCGTGGACCGAGGGGATATTGCACGTTCGGTCGTCGCTACGGGCAAGGTGCAGCCGATTACCAAGGTCGAGGTAAAGTCCAAGGCTTCCGGTATCGTTGAAAAGCTCTCCACCGACATCAATCAGACAGTACACAAGGGGCAGATCCTTGCGCAGCTCGATGAAGTGGAGATCCAGGCGCAGGTAGAGGCGGCCCGCGCACAACTCGCCGGTGCGGAATCGAACGAGCGCTCCTGTCAGGCCGCCATAGCTCTGGACCGGGTGAACGCCGAGTCCCCCGATCTGCCCATGATCAGACACACATATGAACGCACCGCCGCCATGTCCCGCGATGGTGTGATGTCTGCCCAGATGCTCGACGACTCCCATCAGAAGTACGTGATCGCGATCAACACCCGTGATCGTGCGATGGCACAGATCACCGTCGACGAAGCAAAGCTCAAGCAGGCGCAGTCACAGGTCGCCCAAAGTCGCGCCAGTCTCCGTCAACTGGAGGAGCAGCTTTCCTACACCACGATTACCTCTCCGATGGACGGCGTGGTCCTGTCCTGTGACGTCGAGATCGGAAATGCAGTCAGCTCTATCCTCGTGATGGGATCCACGGCGACACTCGTCATGACGCTTGGCGATATATCTCAGGTCTATGTCCAGGGAAAGGTGGATGAGAGCGACATCGGCCACATCTATCTGGGTCAGCCAGCGCGCATCCGCGTCGAAAGTTTCAAGGACAAAACCTTCAACGGTAAGGTCACAAAGATTGCACCGCTGGGCATTGAAAAAGATAATGTGACTACTTTTGAGGTCCGTGTCTCCATCGACAACCCGGGTGGTGACCTGAAGGCCAACATGACGGCAAACGCAGAGGTGCTCCTCGAGGAACATAAAAATGTCCTCTCTGTTCCGGAGCAGGCCGTTATTTACGACAAAGCCCGCAACGCTACGATCGAAGTTCCCTCGAAGGACGACAACACCGGACGCAAGAAGATGCCGGTCAAGGTTGGACTTTCCAATGGCGTACGCACAGAAATTATCTCCGGCCTGAAGGCTGGCGATCGAGTTCTTCTCCAGCAGTAAGATCTTTTAAGGAGTTCCCCATGATGACAACACTTCGCTCCTCTCTCGCAGTCCTGTTGTTTGCCGCTGCCACCACGGTCGTCCTGCAAGCGGAAGATTTTAGTCGGACGCTGCCCACTTCGGGCACACCTCACGTCTCCGTGAACACGGGATCAGGTTACATCCATCTGGTTCCCGGATCTGCGAATGAAGTACGAATTACGGGTCACGTGCGCAAGGATAACTCTTGGCACTTCGGCGGGAATGACGACGACCGTATCCGGCGCATCGTCTCCAATCCGCCGATCGAACAGACTGCGGAGGGCATCGTCATTGGCCGAAGCAACGACCGCGACCTCTATCAGCACATCAACGTCGACTACGATGTGACGCTTCCGGCGAATGGTTCCATCGAAGCACGGACCGGCTCCGGAGATGTTCGCGCACGGGGCTTCAACGGCCCACTTGCTGCGCATACCGGGTCTGGCGACGTCGAGGTAGGAGAGATTGGTTCCAACGTACGGCTGGATACGGGATCGGGTGCCATCCGGGCCTCCAATATTCGTGGCGCTGCCATCGTGCGCACAGGCTCCGGGGATATTGAACTCCGCCAGACAGCTCCGGGAGACGTTCGCGCCGAAACTGGGAGCGGTTCCATACGCTTACAGGGCATAAACGGTGGGCTGCGCGCCAACACCGGATCGGGAGACATCGAGATTCAGGGGCAGATTGCGACAGATTGGCATGTCGATACAGGTTCTGGCAGCATTCGCATCGCTCTGGGTCGCGACGCGCACTTTGGCGTGGAAGCATCGACGGGCTCCGGAACCGTACATACCGAACAGCAGATCATGATGCGCGGCAGCCTGAATCCGCATCGCGTGACTGGTTCGGTCAACGGCGGTGGACCTATCCTGCACCTGCAGACCGGCTCTGGAGACATTCAGATCCGCTAGGCTTCTCGTAAACTGGCGACATGGAATATGCTTTTCTCGCGAACGACCTGCGTCTTCTTGTCTTCGATCTGGACGGAACCCTGATCGACTCGCAGGTTGACCTGGTCAACTCCGTCAACGCGACCCTGGAGGCGTTTCACCTCCAGCCGTTGGACCACCCGACGGTGGCAACTTACATCGGCGACGGCGCCGCCATGCTGATCCGTCGTGCGCTCGCACAAGCGAAAGGCGCGCCTCCAGAAGAAGACTTCGCCTCCCATGCGCTTGAGTATTTCCTCGAATACTACAAAGTCCACAAGCTGGACTTTACGTACGTCTACGATGGCGTCTTCGAATCCCTGCGGGCCATCCGCAGAGCGCAGCCGCACCTGCCCATGGCGATTCTGACGAATAAGCCCTTTCGACCTTCACGCGCAATCTGTGACGCACTTGAGCTTTCGCCCTTCTTCTTCCAGAACTACGGTGGAGACAGCTTCATCAACAAGAAGCCCGATCCCGAGGGCTTCTTCCAACTGATGGAAGAAGCGTCAGCCCTAACGGGGTTGCCCATCCAAGCGTCACAGACGATCATGATCGGGGACTCTGGTGTGGACATTGCAACAGCGAAAGCCGCGGGAGCGCGATCCATCGGTTGTCCGTATGGGCTCTCGCCACACTCTCTTGTAGCGGCCGCACCGGATGCGCTAGCGGAGACACCCTTCGATTGGGCTCCTCTGCTCGGAGTTTCGCTTGAGCAGGAAAGAGACTAGATCGAGTTCTCTTCCGTAGCCAGCATCGCTGAGGACCTTCCCGCGACGGTGTCGCCAGCGTCGGGCCGCAGTGCCAGGATCGAGGGGATTCCGCCAAGCATCAACAGTCCCACCACCCAGAACGCAGCGTGAAACGCGCGCAGGCGCTCCACACCTCCGTCATAGCGCCATGCGACCAGACGGAGGATCATCGCGCCTAAACCTACGCCCATGCTGGTGTTCAGTTGTTGCACCATAGCGAACATCGCGGATCCTGAGCTCATTCGGTCCTCTGGTAGATCGGCGAAACACAACGTCGTCAACGAAGTGAGTTGCATGGAACGTCCCAGACCGCTTAAAAACAGCACAAGGAGAATCATCCAGTGCGGCGTCGTAGGAGATAGCTGCGCGCAGGCAAAGAAGACCAAGGCAGTCAATGCGCCGGTTACGACCAGAACACGGCGGAAGCCGTAGCGGCGCAAGAGTGGAGTGGTGAGAGGCTTCATCGCTAGATTTCCGGCAAAGACCGCCACCACGAGCGAGCCCGCGGCGAATGCGCTCATGCCGAAGCCCACCTGGAACATCAGTGGAAGAAGGAACGGTGTGACAAAGATTGCCATGCGGAACCACGAGCCACCACTGACGACAGCGCGGAAGGTAGCAACCCTGAACATGTCCAGGTGAAAGAGCGGTTCTTTCGCCCGTTGCAGGTGCCGGACCGCTCCGAAGGCGCTGCCCACCGCGAGCACTCCTAATCCCGCGACAAGCGACCAGCGCACGGGACTCTTGCTGGAGAACTCCATCCACTCGATCAGGCTGAAACAGGCGACACCTACAAGGGCAAACCCCATCCAGTCGAAGGGCGCGGTTCTATGCCGCTTCTGATCGCGAACCAGAATGAACGTGCAGATGAGAAGGATGATGCCAATGGGCACGTTCAGAAGAAACATCCATCGCCAGTTGAGGTACGTCGTAATCCATCCACCCAGGGGTGGCCCCAGGATCGGTGCGACCAGAGCGGGCCAGACGGTGTACGCAATCGTCCGCATGATTTGATGCTTGGGCGTCTCGCGCACCGTCATCAGGCGGCCCACGGGCACCATCATCGATCCGCCAAAGCCCTGCACCACGCGTGCCAGCGTGAACTGCGTCAGCGTGTGGCAGGAGCCGCACCATACCGATGCCAGCGTAAAGATCGCAATCGCCGAAGAGAAGACCTTACGCGTTCCGAA